>Ga0164243_10000386_pt1 | contig 86996 bp, 82 predicted proteins | sample OricompcompostOP_FD_108781 | JGI IMG/M metagenome (GOLD analysis project Ga0164243, IMG submission 108781) | Organic Plus compost microbial communities from Emeryville, California, USA - Original compost - Organic plus compost (OP) | ecosystem: Engineered > Solid waste > Mixed feedstock >... | reverse complement strand
TCTGCTCGGCGGCTTCGCGGTGGACAATCCGACGCTGAACCGCTTCTTCGCTCTGCACTACCTGCTGCCGTTCATGCTCACGGGTGTGGTTGCGTTGCACATATGGACGCTGCATGTGGTGGGCCAGAACAATCCGACCGGCATCGAGGTGAAATCGAAGACCGACGTGGTGCCGTTCACGCCGCACGCCACTGTGAAGGATCTGTTCGGCGCTTCCGCCTTCCTCGTCGTGTTCGCCTATTTCGTCTTCTACATCCCGAATTATCTCGGCCATCCGGACAACTACACGGTCGCCAACCCGCTGAAGACTCCGGCGCATATCGTGCCTGAATGGTACTTCCTGCCGTTCTACGCGATCCTGCGCGCCATCACCTTCAATGTCGGGCCGATCAATTCCAAGCTGGGCGGCGTGCTGTGCATGTTCGGCGCCATCGTCATGCTGTTCCTGGTGCCCTGGCTCGACACCTCCAAGGTCCGTTCGGCCGTCTACCGGCCGTGGTACAAGCTGTTCTTCTGGCTGTTCGCCGCCGACTGCATCCTGCTGGGCTGGCTTGGCTCGCAGCCGGCGGAAGGATCGTTCGTGCTGATGGCGCAGATTGCGACGCTGTTCTATTTCGCCTTCTTCCTGATCGTCATGCCGGTTCTCGGCCTGATCGAGACGCCGCGCCGCCTGCCCAATTCGATCACCGAAGCGGTGCTTGGCGAGAAACATGGATAGGGTGTCTGGGCTCAGGTGAAGCGACGCAGATCGTGTTCATCGGTTACGTCTGACCGCAGGTTGCGAATGTGTCATGGGCGGCTACCCGGCGATCACGTCCAGATAGTCCAGGTGGTTGGCAAGGAACCGGCTCATAAAGGGGCATCTCAGGACCGCCTTACGCCCGGACGCGCGAAGCAGGTCGAAGATGTCACGCGCCAGGCGCGAGCCGATGCCCAAACCAGCGAATTCCGAGGGAACTTCCGTATGGAACAACACGATGCTGTTGCCTTCCAGGCGATAGTAGGCGGCGGCGACCAGCCCGTGTGAGATCGGCAACTCGAAACGATGAAGTTGCCTGTTTTCCCGAACCTTCGCGTCCATTCCCGGCCTCGCTTTCCTGACGTCCCGGCCGCCGGCGATCAGCCAATGCCGGGCGGATTGTGCTGTCGAGGACGCTAGAACCGCATGGATGCGCGCGCGACTGGACGGAAGATCAGGGCGAACCGGACAATTGGAGTGTCCTCCTGACCCCTCCAAAGCCAGGTCATAGACCTTCGCATTATCCGACAGATACCTGCGACGAATGGTTTGACGGGCGCCCTCGGCGCATCCTTTCGCCGTCGGCCGTTGAACAGACCGATGGGCGTCGGCCAATCCAGCCTTTCGCCCCGCGCCATCCAGGACAAGGACCAGGTCAATGCGAAACAACGTCTTTTCGTCCGTCCGCCCGTCGCGCCGCGATGTTCTGGTCGGCGCGGTCACGACGACGCTGGCAGGCGTGATGCCCACACTCGCCCAACCGCGAAGCGAACGAACCATCTCCTCTCACGAGCCAAACCAGGGATCGACATCCATGAGCACCATCACCACCAAGGACGGCACCGAGATCTTCTACAAGGACTGGGGACCGAAGGACGCCCAGCCGATCGTCTTCCACCACGGTTGGCCGCTGTGCGGCGATGACTGGGACGCGCAGATGCTGTTCTTCGTCGGCAAGGGCTACCGCGTCATCGCGCACGACCGTCGCGGCCATGGCCGCTCGGCACAGGTCAGCGACGGCCACGACATGGACCACTACGCCGCCGATGTCGCAGCCGTGATCGAGCACCTCGACCTCAGGAACACCATCCATGTCGGGCATTCCACCGGCGGCGGCGAAGCCGTCCGCTACGTGGCCCGCCACGGCAGGGAGCGAGCTGCCAGGCTCGTCATAATCGGCGCCGTGCCGCCGATCATGGTGAAAACGCCCGCCAACCCCGGCGGGCTGCCGATCGAGGTGCTGGACGGGCTGCGCCAATCTCTCGCGACGAACCGCGCGCAGTTCTACATCGATTTTCCCTCGGGTCCTTTCTACGGCTTCAACCGGCCGGGGGCGGAAGCGGTGCCCGGCATCATCCGCAACTGGTGGCGGCAAGGCATGATGGGCAGCGCCAAGGCCCATTACGAAGGCATCAAGGCGTTCTCGGAAACCGATTTCACCGAGGATCTCAAGCTCATCGAAACGCCAACGCTGGTCATGCACAGCAAGGACGACCAGATCGTGCCCTTCGCCGATTCAGGCCCGCTTTCGGCCGGGTTGCTGAAGAACGGAACGCTCAAGGTGTATGAAGACCTGCCGCATGGCATGTGTACCACGCACGCCGAACTGGTGAACCGCGATATCCTTGCCTTCATCCGCCCCTAGGCTGCCGGCGCTTTCCCTGAGCCCGGTCGCCAGCCGCCCTGCTTCTTCGGCTGGCGACCGCCCCAATTCTCGAATTTCGGACGATCCGGTCGCCCCATCCGCTCCTCGATCGCGCCGAGCAAATCAAGGAACACGTCATGTCGACATTCAAGGACAGGGTCGCTCTCGTTACGGGCGCAGGTTCGGGTATCGGACGCGCCGTGGCGCTGGCCCTGGCCGATCAGGGGGCGCGAGTCGTCATTACCGGGCGCCGCTCCGAGCCGCTGGAGCGCGTGGCCGCGGGTCAGGAAAATATCGTCGGGCTGGTTGCCGACGTCGCCGAACCGAAGGATGCGGCCAAGAGCGTGGCCCTGGCCGTGGAGACCTGGGGCCGCCTCGACGTCCTCGTCAACAATGCCGGAGCCGGCGCGCTGGCGCCGCTGGCCGATGCCAGCGCCGAGCAGATCAGGGAAATCCTCGCCGTCAATGTCGTGGGGCCGAGCCTTCTTGCCCGGGAAGCCCTGCCGCACCTTTCCAAAACGGCGGGGACGATCGTCAACGTGTCGAGCACCTTCGGCCACAAACCGGGGGCGGACCTGTCCCACTATGCCGCGAGCAAGGCTGCCCTGGAGCACCTGACCCGCTGCTGGGCGCTCGAACTGGCATCGCAAGGTATCCGCGTCAATGCCGTCGCCGCGGGTCCGACCGCGTCGGGAGCGCTGACCGGCATGATGGGGCTTTCACCCGAGCAGGCCGCGCTTGTCGAGGAAGCGGAGCGCGAACAGATTCCTCTCAAGCGACGCGGCATGCCCGACGACATCGCGCGCTGGATCGTCCACCTCTCGGACCCGGCTTCGAACTGGATCACCGGACAGGTGATCGCGGTCGATGGAGGCCTCGGCCTGACGTGAGCGAAGGACGGGCTGCGCCGGCTTGCCGTGCCGCACGGACCTTCAGGGCAGCGGCAGTTGCAGCAGCCTGGCGAAGACGAAATAGGCGATCGCCCAGAAGCCGACACCGGTCGCCACGGCGCGCAGGATCAGCTTTCGCCGTGGAACAGAAGCGTGGCCAGGTCGGCGGCGAGGCCGAGCGACGGCGCCAGGCCGATCCAGGCGGCACTCGCAGCAGCAACCGTGAAGACCGCGACCAGACCGGCGACGCGCGGCACTTCGAAGGCGCCGTCGGTGCCTTCCAGGCCGACGCCGCGCAGCGCCTGCACCAGATAGATGACTGAGACCACGAGGCCCAGCGCCGCGATTTCGAGCGGCACCATGCCGGGGCCGACATCGCCGCGCGAATGGCCCGCCGGCAGTTCAAGGCTCATGACCAGGAAGGTCGCGTTCCAGGCGGTGCAGACGAGGCCGGCGACGACGTTCTTCCACAGATGCGGCCTGGCCCCTCCCGTCGGGAGAGGCTCGACCACCGGTTCCGTCGCGGCGGAACTGGTCATTTGAGATAGCCGGCGGCTTTCAGGAACTCGGTCTGCTGGTCGAGGTCGGCCTGAGCGCGCCTGGTGAATTCCTCCTCCTTCCAGTCCGGGCCGTCCTGGAACTGGTCGGCCTGGAACTTCTTCCAGTCGGCGGAAGCGGTCACCTTGTCGATCGCCGCTTGGATGTTGTTGACGGGCGTGCCTGCCTTGACGGCGATGCCGCGCCACACCGCACCCTCGACGTCATAGTCCTGCTCCTTGAAGGTCGGAACGTCCGGCAGGAATTCGCTGCGCTTGTCCATGGAGATGCCGAGCAACTTGATCTCGCCGCTCTTGACCTGCGCCAGGTCGGTCGAGGGCGTCATCATGGCCGCGTCGAGATGCTTGCCGAGAAGGCCAAGCGCCACCTTGCCGGAGGCGTCGTGCGGGATCCAGCCACTCTCGAAACCACCGGCCTTCATGAACTGATAGAGCATGTACTGGTGGAAGCCGCCCGGCGCGTGGCCGCCGACCTTGAGGCCGTTCGGGTGCTCCTTCATGTATTTCACGAAGTCGTCGACAGTTTTGAACTGGCTGTCGGCCAACACGGCCAGCGACGAGGGCTCGGACTGCATAGCCCTCAGCAGGCGCAGATCCGGCGATTTGAAGGGGATCAGGCCTTGCGCAATGCCGAGGTGATCGTTCCGGTCAGCACCAGTAGGGCGGAGCCTGTCCGGGCTTTGTCCCGAAGGCCTCCAGGTTCATGCCAAGCCGGTTCAGCCGTTCTGCAGCCTCGGCCGCCGCCTCTCCAGCCACTAGGATCGGAACCTTCTCGGCATAGGGCGGCACCCGCGCCATCACCGCGCCTTCGACGAAACGGCCGGTGCCGCCGGCAATCTCTTGTGCCGCGAGCGCCTTCGTTTCCGGCCCAACCGAATTGAGGTCGAGATAGATGGGCAGCCGGCGTGATGGCGACGAGGCCGACGACTATTTGCTGGTGGCCGTTTGGCGGCATGGCGACTGAGCCTCGCCTTCGCGTGGGCGAGGCGCTTTCGGTGCCTTGGCGCAACGCAGGCTTGCGTTTTTTCGAACCCATGCCGATGCTGTCCATCCCTTCATCAATACAGGCATCGAAGATGAGATACTGCCGTCTCGCAGCGACACTGCTGCTCCTCGCGCTTGCGGCATGCAACGATCGGAGTGACCAGGCAGGCCCGCCGCCGTCGGCCGGTCCGGTCGAGGTCGGTGTGATCGCTCTCAAGCGCCAGGACGTGCCGCGCAGCATCGAGCTGCCGGGGCGGGTCGTCGCCTATGCCACGGCCGAGGTCCGTCCGCAGGTCGACGGCATCATCCGCAGGATCGCCTTCAAGGAGACGCGCGCCGTTGCCGCGGGCGACGTTCTCTACGAGCTGGACAACCGCAAGTATCAGGCCGCCCTGGACGCTGCCGCCGCGGCCGTCAAGAAGGCGGAAGCAGCGACCGCCAGCGCCCAAGCCAGCTATGATCGCACCGCCAGGCTGGCGCAGACGAACGCCGTCAGCGCGCAGGCGCTGGACGACGCCCAGTCAACCTTGCTGCAAGCCAAGGCGAGCGAGGAAGCGGCGCGCGCCGATCTCGAAAGCGCTCAGATCAACCTGGACGACACGACCATCAAAGCGCCCATCGCCGGGACGATCGGCGTCTCGGCCGTCAGCGTCGGCGCGCTCGTCACGGCCAACCAGACCGATGCGCTGGCCACCATCCGCCAGACCGATCCGATCTATGTGGATCTGGTCGATTCCAGCACCAACCTGCTGCGCATCGGCGAGGAGGTCAAATCAGGGAAGCTGGGGCGTCAGCCGGGCATCGCGGCGGATGTCGCGCTGACGCTCGACGACGACAAGGCCTACGCCCAGCAGGGCAAGCTGACCCTGGCCGAGATGGTCGTCAGCCAGACCAGCGGAACCTTCTCCTTGCGCTCCACCTTCCCGAACCCGAACCGGATGCTGATCCCGGGCATGTTCGTGCGGGCGAAGGTCGACCTCGGCACCATGCCGAACGCGTTCCTCATCCCGCAGCGGGCGGTCACGCGCGACAATTCGGGCGCAGCCACACTCTATGTCGTTTCCTCCGACGGCAAGGCAGAGCTGCGCAAGATCACCACTTCCGGCTCGCAAGGCAACGACTGGATCGTCGTCGACGGCGTTGCCGACGGCGACAGGCTGATTGTGGACGGTTTCCAGAAAATATCCGACGGAACGGCGGTAAAACCCGTGGAGGCCACCATCGACGAAGACGGCGTGGTCAAGCAGGCCATTTCCGCAGTGCAGGCCGAAGGCAAGGCAAAGCCATGAGCGCCGCAGCTCCGCGCAACGCCATCGCGAATTTCTTCATCGCTCGGCCGGTCTTCGCCATCGTGCTCGCCATCGCGACGCTGCTCGCCGGCGTGATGGGCATCTATTCGCTGTCGATCTCGCAATATCCCGACATCGCGCCGACGACGATCCGCATCGGCGCCACCTACAGCGGCGCGACGGCGGATGCGGTGGAGAACTCCGTCACCAGGAAGATCGAGAGCGCCATGACCGGCCTCGAAGGCCTGCTCTACATGGAATCGACGTCCAGCACCGGCTCGGCCTCGATCTCGCTGACCTTCGAGAACGGCACGGACCCTGAGCTCGCCCAGGTCCAGGTCCAGAACAAGCTGTCGCGGGTGCAGTCGCAACTGCCGGAATCGGTGCAGAGCCAGGGCGTCACCGTGAACCGTTCGCCGTCCGGGATCCTGATGATCGGCAACATCGTCTCGCGCGACGGCCGCTACACGTCCGACGAGCTGTCCGACATCATGTCGAGCCAGATCGAGGACCGCATCGAGCGGCTCGACGGCGTCGGTTCCGTGCAATCGTTCGGTTCAGGCTACGCCATGCGCATCTGGCTCGACCCGGCGCTGATGCAGAAATACCAGCTCGTGCCGAGCGACGTGACTTCGGCGATCGGCGCGCAGAACGTGCAGGTGGCCGCGGGATCGATCGGCGCGACGCCGGTGGTCAGGGGCCAGCAACTGCGCGCCTCGATCGTCGCGCGCACGCAGATGACGTCTGCCGACGAGTTCAAGCGCATCATCCTCAAGACCGCCAGCGACGGCTCGACGGTGCGGCTCGCCGATGTCGCGCGCGTCGAGATAGGGCTGGAGAAATACGGCCAGCGCTCGACCTACAACGGCATGCCGGCGGCGGGCTTCGGCGTGCAACTCGCGTCGGGGGCGAACGCCATCACCACGGCCCAACTGGTGCATGCCGAGCTCGACGGACTGGCAAACTCCCTGCCTGCCGGCGTCGAGATCGCCTATTCCTACGAGACGACGCCGTTCGTGCAGCTCTCGATCCAGAAGGTGATCGAGACGCTGATCGAGGCGATCGTGCTCGTCTTCGTCGTGCTGCTGCTGTTCCTGCAGAATCTGCGCGCCACGCTGATCCCGATGATTGCGGTCCCGGTCGTGCTTCTGGGCACTTTCGGCGTGCTGGCCGCGCTCGGCTACTCCATCAACATGCTCACCATGTTCGCCATGGTGCTGGCCATCGGCCTGCTGGTCGACGACGCCATCGTCGTGGTGGAGAACGTCGAGCGCATCATGCGCACCGAAAACCTGCCGGCGCGCGAGGCGACGGAGAAATCCATGGGCGAGATCACCGGCGCGCTGCTCGGCATCGCCTTGGTGCTGACGGCGGTCTTCATCCCCATGGCGTTCTTCTCGGGGTCCGTCGGGGTCATCTACCGGCAGTTCTCCGTCACCATCGCCAGCGCCATGCTGCTCTCGGTGCTGGTCGCGGTGGTGCTGACGCCGGCGCTGTGCGCGCTCATGCTCAAGCCCTCGCATGGCGGCCCGCTGGCGCGCTGGCTGGGCTGGTTCGAACGCGGGCTGGAAAGGATGACGGGCCGCTACGGCGACGCGGTCCACGGCCTGGTGCTGCGACCGCTGCGCTTCCTGCTGATCTTCGCCGTGCTGGTTGTCGGCGCCTACGGCCTGTTCACGCGACTGCCTTCCTCTTTTCTTCCCGAGGAGGACCAGGGCGTGTTGATGACGCAGATCACGCTGCCGGCCGGCGCCAACGCCGCGCGGACCCAGGCCGCCATAGATACTGTCCAGAATTACTACCTGACCCAGGAGAAGGATGCCGTTCAGAGCGTGTTCATGACGCTCGGCTTCGGTTTCAGCGGAAGCGGCGAGAACGCCGCGATGGGATTCGTGAGGCTCAAGGACTTCGACCAGCGCACCGACGCGAAGCTTTCGGCATCCGCCGTGGCGCAGCGCGCCTCGGCCTATTTCCGCCAGATCCGCGACGCCGAGGTCTTCGTGCTGGCGCCGCCGGCGATCCAGGGTCTCGGCCAATCCAGCGGCTTCTCCATGTATCTGGAGGATACCGCCAACAAGGGGCGCGAGGCGCTGAACGCCGCCAGCAACACGCTTGCCGATGAAGCCGGCGGCAGCTCCGTCATCCAGAACATTCGCGGCAACACGAAAACCCTGGAGGCGCAGCTCAAGATCGACATCGACGAGGAAAAGGCGGGCGCCTTCGGCATCGATCTTTCGGCGATCAACAATCTGATCACGACGGCCTTCTCCGGCACGAACGTCAACGATTTCGTCTACAAGGGCGAGATCAAGCCTGTCTATGTCGAGGCTGACGCGCCCTTTCGCATGCAGCCGGACGACATCAACCGCTGGTATGCGCGCAACGACAGCGGCGAGATGGTGCCGTTCTCGGCCTTTGCGTCGACGAAATGGGTGCAGGGCACGCCGACCCTGGCGCGCTTCAACGGAACGGCGGCCATCGCCATCAACGGCTCGGCGGCGCCCGGCTCCAGTTCCGGCGAGGCGATGACCGAGGCCGAACGGCTGGTCGCCGAATTGCCGGGCGGCTACAGCGCCGCCTGGTCCGGGCTTTCCTACCAGGAGCGTCTGGCCGGCTCGCAGGCGATGCTGCTCTATGCGGTTTCGCTTTTGGTCGTGTTCCTGTGCCTGGCGGCGCTTTACGAAAGCTGGTCCATCCCTTTCTCGGTCATTCTCGCTGTGCCCGTCGGCGTGTTCGGCGCGCTATCGGCGGCCTGGCTGTTCGACCAGTCCAACGACGTCTATTTCAAGGTCGGCCTGCTCACCACGATCGGCCTGACAGCGAAGAACGCCATCCTCATCGTCGAGTTCGCACGCGAACTGATGGCCCAAGGTCGCAACGCGGTCGATGCTGTCGTCGAGGCATGCAGGCAGCGTCTTCGTCCCATTCTGATGACCTCGCTTGCCTTCATTCTCGGCGTGCTGCCGCTGGCGCGGGCGACAGGCGCCGGTTCGGCCGCGCAGAACGCCATCGGTATTGGCGTCATGGGCGGCATGATCGCGGCGACCGTGCTCGGCGTGTTCTTCGTGCCGCTCTTCTTTACCGGCATTGCCAGAATGAGCAGAAAGCGCAACCACCACGACGAGGTTTCAGGCGCCTGATCCGGAGTTTCGATCTCGCGCGAGCTTTCTTTCGTCTCGCACACGACGTTCGCCGCGTGGTTGCCTTGCGCCGCGCGAAAGCGTGGCTTAGCGATGGCCCGACCGCTGACTCGATCATGGGAGCGCCGGAATGGACGCCGTCTCCGAACTGCAGGCCGCTCTCGGTCCACAAACCGTGCTGACAGGCGCTGCGCTGGCGGGGGTCGCCCAGCGCTCGGATGCGAGCGGCACGGGCCGCGACCTGCCGCTCGCCCTGCTGCGGCCGGGCTCGGTCGCCGACGTGTCGACGGCGCTTTCCATCTGCCATCGCCATCGGCAGCCGGTGGTGCCGCAGGGCGGCATGACCGGGCTTGCCGGCGGCGCCAATTGCCGGCCCGGCGACATCGCCCTGTCGCTGGCGCGGCTGCAGGGCGTGGAGGAGATCGATCCGGTCGCCGGGGCGATGGTGGTCAGGGCCGGAACGGTGCTGGAAACGGCGCAGAACGCCGCCGAGGCAGCCGGCTTCCTGCTGCCCGTCGATCTCGGCGCGCGCGGGTCCTGCCAGATCGGCGGCAACATCGCCACCAACGCCGGCGGGCTGCGGGTGATCCGCTACGGCACGGTGCGCGAGAATCTTTTGGGGTTGGAGGCGGTGCAGGCGGACGGCACGGTGCTATCGCATCTTTCGCGCATGCAGAAGGACAACACCGGCTACGATTTACGCAACCTCATCGCCGGTTCGGAAGGAACGCTCGCCGTCGTCACCCGCGCGGTGCTGCGGTTGAGGCCGCTGCCCGAAGGGATCGAGACGGCTGTCTGCGCGCTGGACAGCTACGCCGCTGTGCTGGCGCTCATGGCCTTGGCGCGCAAGCGCGTGATGCTTTCGGCGTTCGAGGTGATGTGGGCCGACTATTTCGAGGTCTGCGGCGGGCGCCGCCTGTTTGCCGACATCCCGCCCTTCGCCGTGATCGTGGAGACGGAGGGCGGGCAACTGGAACCTTTCCTGGAAACGGCGCTGGAGGAAGGCATCGTTTCGGACGCGCTGGTTGCACAGTCGCGCGCCGACGCACGGCGGTTCTGGGAGGTGCGCGAGGGCGCGCTGCCCGAGGCGCAACTGCCCGACATCGCCAATTTCGATCTCAGCCTGCCGGTGGCGCTGACCGACGACTATGTGCGCGCCTGCCGCGCGCGCATCGCGGCGGCCCTGCCGTCGGCGCGCAGCTTCTTCTTCGGCCATGTCGGCGACAGCAACCTGCACATCATGGTGGAACTGCCCGGCCTGCCGGAAGCGGACGTCCATGCGCTGGACCGCATCGCCTACGATCTTGTGCGCGACATGGGCGGCGTCGTTTCGGCTGAGCACGGGATCGGCACGCTGAAGCGCGACTGGCTCGGCCACAGCCGCAGCACAGGCGAGCTTGCCGCCATGCGGGCCATCAAGGCGGCGCTGGACCCCGCCGGGATCCTCAACCCAGGCAAGGTCCTGTGAGGCGTCCGCCGCGCGGCCAGCGGCCCGGCCGGCGGGGCCTCAGAAGCCGAGATAGGCGCGGCGCACTTCCGGATCGTCGATGAGGTCGGCGGCCGCGCCTTCGTGGACAATGCGGCCGGTTTCCATGACATAGCCGCGGTCGGCGCCCGACAGCGCCAAGTGCACGTCCTGCTCCACCAGAAGCACGGTCACGCCCTCGTCGCGGATGGCGCCGAGCACCTGCATGAGTTGGTCGACCACGACGGGGGCGAGGCCGAGGCTCATCTCGTCGATCATCAGCAGGACGGGTTTCGCCATCAGCCCGCGCGCCATGGCGCACATCTGCTGCTCGCCTCCGGACATGGAGCCGGCCAGCTGGCGGCGACGCTCGCCGAGGCGCGGGAACATCGCATACATGCGCTCTAGGTCGCGCGCGACCTCGCCCTTGTCGTTGCGGCGGAAGGCGCCCATCAGAAGGTTGTCCTCGACCGTCATGCGGTCGAAGAGCTGGCGGCCTTCGGGAACCTGGACCAGGCCGATGCCGAACACGTCCTCCGGCGACATGGCGCTGGTGGTCCTGCCGTCGAAGGTCACCGTGCCCGTCGAGCCGATGACGCGCGAGAGCGCCCTGAGCGTCGTCGTCTTGCCGGCGCCGTTCGAGCCGACGAGCGCCACGATCTCGGCGCGGCGCACCTCGAAGGAAATCTCACGCAGCACCTGCTCGCCGCCGTAGCCGGCCGACAGATTCTCGACCGTCAGGAGCGGTTTTCCGGCGTTCCCGGTCTTTCCCTTGCCCTGCATCTTCGCGTCCGCGCTCATGCCCGCCTCTTGCCGAGATAGGCTTCGACCACGCGGCTGTCGGACAGCACGGCGTCGGGCAGGTCGTCGGCGATCTTCTCGCCGTGATGGATGACCAGCAGCCGGTCCGACAGGCTCTTGATCGCCTTGATGACGTGCTCGATCACCAGAACGGTGATGCCGGCGTCGCGCACCTTGCGGATGACCTCGATCACCTCGTCGATCTCGACATGGTTGAGGCCGGCCATCACCTCGTCGCATAAAAGCAATTTGGGCTGCATGGCCAGCGCCTTGGCGAGCTCCAGCCGCTTACGGCCGGGGCCGCCGAGTTCGTCGGCGCGCTGGTCGGCGAAGCGGCCGAGGCCGACGAAATCGAGCTGCGCGCGCGCCTTCTCGCGCGCTTTTGCAAGGTCGGCCTCGCCGTCGCCGTGGCCGAACAGCGCGCCGACGGCGACGTTGTCCAGCACCGACAGGCCGGGGAAGGGGCGCATGATCTGGAAGGTGCGACCGATGCCGAGTCGGGCGCGCCGGAAGGCGGGCAGGGCGGCGATCGACTTGCCCTCGAACAGGATGTCGCCGGAACTCGGCGCCAGCGTACCGCTGATCAGGCTGATCAGCGTCGTCTTGCCGGCGCCGTTGGGGCCGATGATGCCGAGGATCTCGCCCTGCCTGATCGAGAAGGAAACGTCGTTGACGGCCACGAGGCCGGCGAAGCGGCGTGTCAGGTTGACGGTTTCGAGCAGCGCGCTCATAGCTTGTGCGCCCTGATGTTCTCGGCGAAATAGTGCCAGCCGCTCTTGCGGAAGCGGCGCACCACGTCGGCCAGCCCGCGCGGCATCAGCACGACGGCCGCGACCACCACGACGCCGAAGAACAGGCTCGCCACCGAGGTGATCTCACTCGACAGCACCTCGGAGATGGCCGACAGCACGAAGGCGCCGACGATCGGTCCGAGCACCGTGCCGGGGCCGCCGAACACGGTCATGATGATCATCTTGACGTTGAGGCTGATGTCGAAGGCGCTGGCCGGGTCGAGGAAGGTGATCCAGTAGGCCTGGATGCCGCCGGCAAGTGCCGAGAAAAGACCGGACAGCGCAAAGGCCAGAACCTTGTAGGCCGTCGTGTTGACGCCCATGACGGCCGCGCCTTCCTCGTTCTCGCGGATGGCGATCAGACCGAAGCCGAAGCGGCTTCGTGTCAGCCACCAGACGGTGAGCGTGGCGGCCACCAGAAGCGCCAGCGCCATCTCGTAGAACATGGCGTCGTTGTTGAGCGGCGGCAGCACCAGCCCGATGTTCTCGCCGAACAGCGGGATGTTGGAGACGATCGCGGCCACGACCTGCGCCAGCGCCAGGGTGGCGATGGCGAAATAGTGACCTTTCAGCCGCAGCACCGGCAGGCCGAGCAGGATGGCGAAGGCCACCGCCATCACCGCGCCGAAGACCATGCCGACCCAGAAGGGCATGTTCCACTGCACCATGGCGATGGCGACGCCGTAGGCGCCGAGGCCGAAGAAGGTGGAGTTGCCGAAGGAGGCGTAGCCGGCGTAACCGCCGATGATGTTCCAGCCCTGCGCCAGCACGGCCAACAGCAGGGTGGAGATGCCGAACTGAACGACGACGTCGGAGCCGAACCAGGGCACGCACGCCAGCACGGCGACGGCGATGACGGCGAGGATCCAGCGCATGCCGTTCATGTCGTTTTCCCCAGCAGGCCGCTCGGTCTCAGGATGAGGACGAGAACCAGCACGCCGAAGCTCGCCACGTCGCCGAAGGTCGCGCCGACATAGAGGATGGCCAGCGATTCGATGAGGCCGAGCACGATGCCGCCGACGATGACGCCGAGCGGGCTGTCGAGGCCGCCGATGATGGCGATGGCGAAGCACTTCGCCGTCAGCGTCGCGCCGATATAAGGGTTGATCTGCGAGACGGTGCCGTAGAGGCCGCCCGCGACGCCGGCCAGGCCGATGCCGATGCCGAAGGTCACGGCATAGAGGTGGCGCGGATCGACGCCGTAGAGGCGCGCCGCCACCAGGTTCTGCGCGGTGGCGCGGATGGCGCGGCCGAGCCGCGTCCTGAGCAGGAAGATCCACATGGCCACGGTGAGCAGGATGGCGATGCCGAAGGCCATCAGGCGCGCCTGCGGAATCACGATCGGGCCGAAGGGGATGGAATTGCCCGCATAGGAGGGGTTGATGGTGCGGAAGTCGGCCGAGAAGGCGAGCTGTGCCAGATAGGTCAGCACGACCTCGAGGCCGAAGGTGATCAACAGCGTGTTGAACATCGGCCCGCGCACGACGAAGTTCAGCAGGCCGCGCTGGACGGCGTAGCCGAGGCAGAACATGAGCACCGCCGTGATCGGCAGGCCGAGGAACGGGTCGATGCCGGCCCAGCTGTAGAGATACCAGGACAGGTAGGCGCCCAGCATGATGAAGGCGCCGTGGGACAGGTTGACGATGTTCAGCACGCCCCAGACGAGGGCGAGCCCGAGCGCCATGATGGCGTAGAGCCCGCCCAGCAGGATGCCGTTGATGAGGATTTGCGCGAGCAGATCCAAGCCGTCCCCCTCTCCCTGTCCGCTGCCGGGCCGCTCAGGTCAGCGCGCGTTCCAGGCGGGCATCGGATATTTCGGCTTGTTGATCACGCCGTTGGCCCCGTAGACGTCGACGACCTTGCCGTCCTGGACCTGGATCACCGTCTGGGGCAGGTCGATCTGGCCGTTCTCGGCGAAGGCGATCTTGCCGTAGAGGCTATCGAAGGAGAGCTTGGCGATGGCGTCGCGCACCTTGGCGGGATCGGTGCCGCCGGCGTCCTCGATCGCCTGGGCGAAGGCCTCGACATCGGCCGCGCCGGAGGCCGCGTGGTAATCCGGATCATAGCCGAACTTCTTCTTGTAGGCGTCGGCGAACTGGGCAGCATCGCCGAACCATTTGTCCTTGTTGTCGGCCGAAGGCAGCCAGGCGGTCATGCCGTATGCGTAGTCGGCGTCGGCGCCGAGCGCCTTGCGGAAGTCCTCGGACGGCACGCCGACGGTGAAGGAATACATCTTCGGCGCGACGGCGAGGCTCTTGGCCTGGCGCACGAAGTTGAGGATTTCGGTCTCGTGGCCCGCGACCAGCACCGCTTCGGCGCCGTTGCTCTTGATCTGCGACAGCAGCGAGTTGAAGTCGCTGGCGTTAGAGCTGTACTTCTCGTCCATGACGGTCTTGAGGCCGGCGTCGTCGAGCAGCTTGCGGGTGCCGTCCGCCACCGACACGTCGAAGGCGTCGTCGGCATAAAGCAGCGCGACCGATTGCGGCGCCGGATCCAGCCCCTTCAGCATCTCGACAGTCGAGCCAAAATAGTTGCTGGCAGGCGCGAGCGTGCCGAATATGTATTTGAAGTTGCGCGAGAAGATCTGGTCGGACGCGCCGCCGCCCTGGATCATCGGGATCTGGTACTTCTCCGAGATGGCCGAATCGGCCAGCGCGAAGTTGGAGGCGAACGGCCCGAGCAGGAAGTCGACCTTGTCCTGCGAGACGAGCTGCGTGTACTGGCGCACGCTCAAATTCACGTCGGACTGGTTGTCATAGATCTTGAGGGCGAGCTTGACCTGCTCGCCACCGACCTTGACGCCGCCGGCCTCATTGATCTTCTCGACCGCAAACTCGTAGGCGTCCTTGTAGTAGCGTCCGGTATTGGCGGACGAGCCGGTGAGCTGGACCGAGGCGCCGAGCACTATGTCCTTGGCCGAAGCCGGCGTGATGGCGAGCGCCAGAGCCACGCCGGCCAGCAGGCCGGAAAAGGAGATCGCTTTGCTTGGCATGAATTATCCTCCCTGAGCATGTCTTCGATCGCGGGTTGCCGCGTCGATTTTGTTTTACGCTGGCCCGCGCGGCCGTGGTTGTCAACGTTCGCGGGTTCGGCGGAGCCTAGTCACTTCGTCGAGTAATGGCTCGTAGTGGCTGACCGGCCGGGAGTCCAGTTGTCTTTGCTTAAACTTTCGGTATTCGCGCTTACCGATCATTAGCCTTCGCCGAAACTGCCTTTCCGCCGTTAACGCCGCGGTTGCCATGCCTCGGCGATAGTGCCCGCCTGAACAAGCATGACAACGCCAGGGTGGGCTTCCATGATCGACCGTATCCGTACGCTGCTCGCGCAGCATCCTATGATTCCGCTGGACTTCAGCGCCATCGCCGACGACGAAAACCTCTACGACGCGGGCCTGACCTCCTTCGCTTCGGTGCAGATGATGCTGGCGCTCGAGGAGGAGTTCGACATCGAGTTCCCCGAGGCGATGCTGACGCGGCGCACCTTCTCCTCGCTCGAGAACGTCGCCGAGGCGGTGTCGCAGCTTACGCGGCAGGCGGCCTGAGACCATGAACGTCGTCAGCAAGATCGAAGCCGGGTCGGAGACGGTCGACCGGACGCCGGCGGAGCGCATGAAGCGCGTGGCGGAGGTCGCCGCCCAGCATGTCGACACGGTCGACAGGGAAGGCCGCTTTCCGGCCGAAACCATCGAAGCCCTGAAGCGCGAGCGCCTGCTCGGCGTCGCGATCCCGGCCGAACACGGCGGCGAAGGGCTCGGCACGATGCAGATCGCCGACCTGATCGTCCAGCTCGCCCAGGCTTGCGGCTCCAGCGCGATGATCTACGCGATGCACCAGATCAAGACGTCGAGCTTCGTCACCCATGGCGGCGCGAGCGACTGGCACCTGGCCTATATGCGCCGCATCGCGGACGAGCAGCTCCTGATGGCCTCCGCCACGACGGAAGCCGGCATCGGCGGCAATCTGCGCAACTCGATCTGCGCGGTCGAGGTGGCGGACGGCCGTTTCGCGCTGACCAAGGAAGCCACCGTCATCTCCTACGGCAACTATGCCGACGCCATCCTCGCCACGGCGCGGCGGGCGCCCGACGCGGCAAGCTCGGATCAGGTGATGGTGGTGATCCCGGCAGACGAAAACCGCACGATCGAGCGCACCTCCGTCTGGGACACGCTCGGCATGCGCGGCACCTGTTCGGACGGATTCCATCTGGTCGCCAAGGGTGACGCGGCGCAGGTCTTCCCGAAGCCATTTTCGGAGATCGCGGCGCAGTCGATGCTGGCGTCGTCGCACATCTTCTGGGCGGCGACGTGGTTCGGCATCGCCGCCGACGCCTTCAACCGGGCGCAGGCCTTCGTCAAGGCGGCGGCGCGCAAGCAGACCGACGGTTCTTTGCCGCCCGGCGCGCTGCGGCTCGCAGAGGGCGCGGCGCTGCTGCAGGAGATGAAGGGCCACCTCACCGCCGCCATCCACCGCTTCGATGCGGCGAAGGGCGATGACGACGTGCTCTCCTCGATCGGTTTCGCCGCCGAGATCAACGCGCTCAAGGTCGCGGCCAGCGAGAAGGCGGGCGCGGTCGTGCGCATCGCCATGCTGGTCAACGGCATCCTCGGCTACAAGAACGGCACCCCGTTCTCGGTCGGGCGGCACCTGCGCGACGTGACGTCGGCGCCGGTGATGATCTCCAACGACCGCATCCTTTCCAACACCGCGACGCTCATGCTGATGAGCCGCTTCGACACCGGCCTGGGAGGCTGAGATGGACGCAAAGACTTTCGACGCAAAGAGCCTGCTCGACAATCTGTTCGACAACGGCATCCTGTTCGAGACCGGCGTGGACGGCCTCTACGGCCGCTCCGGCGTCTTCGAGGAGGTGATCGAGCGTTTCGAGAAGCTGGTGACGCGCCTCGGCGCGCCGGACAAGGCGACCCGCATTCATTTCCCGCCGGGCATGAGCCGCGCGACGCTGGAAAAGAGCGGCTACATGAAAAGCTTCCCGCAGCTTGCCGGCTGCGTGCATTCCTTCATGGGTGGCGAGCGCGAGCACGCGCAGCTTCTCGGCATGATGGCGGATGGCGGCGACTGGACCGAGTTGCAGAAGGCGACGAACGTCGCGCTGACGCCGGCGGCCTGCTATCCGCTCTATCCGACCGTGGCGGCGCGCGGCCCGGTGCGGCTGGAGGGCGAACTGTTCGAACTGTCCTCCTACTGCTTCCGCCACGAACCGTCGCAGGATCCGGCGCGCATGCAGCTTTTCCGCATGCGCGAATTCGTGCGCATCGGCACGGCGGATCAGGTGCGCGCTTTCCGCCAGAGCTGGCTCGACCGCGGCAAGGCGATGATCGAGTCGCTCGACCTGCCCTGCGAGGTCGATCTCGCCAACGACCCGTTCTTCGGGCGCGGCGGCAAGATGATGGCCAACAACCAGCGCGACCAGGGGCTGAAGTTCGAGTTGCTGATCCCGGTGACGAGTATCGAGAAGCCGACCGCGTGCCTCTCCTTCAACTATCACCAGGACCATTTCGGCCAGACCTGGGGCCTGCAGTTCGCCGACGGCGAGCTTTGCCATTCGGCCTGCGTGGGCTTCGGGCTGGAGCGCGTGGCGCTGGCGCTGTTCCGCCATCACGGTCCCGACGTCGAGGCATGGCCGGCCTTGGTGCGGAACGTGCTATGGGGCGATTGAGATGAAGTGCGCCATCGCCGGGCTCGACCCGGCAGCCTATCGCCCGCACCGGCTGCACGATCCGGAGCGGCGCTGGCCGCAGACCAATTGCTATGTCGACCTGCTGATCGAGGTGCTGCACGCGACGGGGCACGATCCCGTCGCGGCGCTCGGCTTCACGGTGGCGCAGGATTTCGAGGGCGACCAGTTCACCTTCTTCAAGTTCCCGACGGCCGATCTCCAGCAACTGGCCGGGCTGGACATCCAGGAACTGGCGGTGTTCGACCGGCTGGACGCGCATGTCGCCGCCCAGATCGAGCGCGGCCGGCTGCCGCTGGTCGAGATCGACTCATTCTACCTGCCCGACACGAAGGGCATCACCTACCGCAGCGGCCATTCCAAGACGACGGTCGGCATCAACATGCTCGATCCGGCGTCGCGCCGCATGGCCTACTTCCACAATGACGGCTATTTCGCGCTGGACGGCGAGGATTACGACGGCATCTTCGGCCAATGGGACGGCGTGCCGGCCGGCGGCCTGCCGCTGTTTCCCTATTCCGAATTCGTCAAGTTCGACGCCACGCGCCCGGTCCACGATCCGGTCGCGACGGCGGTGGGGCTGCTTTCGCATCATCTCGGTCGGCGGCCGCAGCGCAATCCACTGGAGGCCTATGCAGCCGTTTTCGCCAGCCATGCCGAAGCCCTGGCTCTGCGGTCGCCGGACTATTTCCACACCTACGCCTTCAATACGCTCAGGCAGGTCGGCGCGAATTTCGAGCTTCTCGCTAGCCATCTCGATTGGCTGGGCGAGAGCGGCGTCACCGCGCTGGGCGAAGCCGTCGAGGCGGCGGAAGCGATCGCCGAGGGCGCCAAGGTCATGCAGTTCAAGCTGGCGCGCGCCATGGCGCGGCAGCGCTTCGACGGCCTGGCCGAGGCCATCGCGCCTATGGCCGGTGCCTGGAAAACGGTGATGGACGTGCTGGACGACCGCATGGCGGGCATCGCGTCCAGGGCGGCGTAGGCCGCCTCAAGATGCGTCAACATGGGCGCATGAGCGTGGGTGGGTGAATGGACGCCACGGTGTCGATGGCCGACAGGGCGGAGCCGCTGGACCGCGGCTGGCGCATGGCCGTCTGCGAGGCCGGCGCGTGGGCGTCCCCGTCGGCCCTGGACGGAGATGGCGAATGGCTGGAGGCGGCATGCCCCGGCACGGCGGCCGCGACGCTGGAAGCGCATGGCCGCTGGGATCGCAGCGATCCGATGCCGCTGCACGACCGCGATGTCTGGTATCGCTGCCGGCTCGACGCCACCGGGCCGGTGCGGCTGGTGTTCGAGGGGCTGGCGACGGTCGCCGAGATCTGGCTGGACGACAGGCTGCTGTTCGTCTCGACCTCGATGTTCGAACGCCGCGAGGCGAGCGTGACGCTTGCAGGCGGCGAGCAATTGGCCATCGCCTTCCGCAGCCTCGACCGTCATCTGGAAACCGTGACCGGCCAGCGCGCGCGCTGGAAGCCGCGCATGATCGACGACCAGCGGCTGAGACTGGTGCGCACCACGCTGATCGGCCACATGCCGGGCTGGTGTCCGCGCTTCGACGTCGTCGGCCCGTGGCGGCCGGTGAAACTGATCCGCGACAGCGGCGGGCAGCGCGTGATCGATGCCGCCTTGCGCGCCGACCTCGACGGCACGACGGGGCGTCTTTCGGTCGCGGTCACGCTGGCCGAGCCGTTGGAGGGGCCGGCCATCGTCTCGTGCGCTGGCGCAAGCGCCGGCCTGACGGCCGAGACGCCGACGCGTCTGACGGCCGAACTGGACATCGCCGATGTCGCGCCCTGGTGGCCGAACAGCCACGGCGAACCGGCGCTGCACGACGTGTTCTTGACACTGGGCGCGGTGCGGACCCGGCTCGGCCGCGTCGGCTTCCGCCGCATCGAGGTGGATCGCGGCGCCGACGGGCGCGATTTCCGGCTGCTGGTCAACGGCGTGCCGGTGTTCTGCCGCGGCGCGGTGTGGACGCCGTCTGATCCGGTGCGGCTGCCGTGCGCGCGCGGCGATATCGAGCGGGATCTGGAGCAGGTCCGGCGGGCCGGCGTCAACATGCTGCGCGTCGGCGGCACGTTCGTCTATGAGGGCGACGCCTTCCACGACCTCTGCGACGAGATGGGCATCCTGGTCTGGCAGGACCTGATGCTGGCCAATTTCGATTATCCGGCGAAGGACGAGGCGTGGCGCGCCTCGCTGGCGCGTGAGGTCGAGGGCCTGCTCGGGCGGCTGCGGCATTCGCCGTCGCTGGCCGTGCTGTGCGGCGGCTCGGAAGTGGCGCAGCAGGCGGCGATGATGGGCATGCCCGTGTCGATGGACGCCACGCCTTGGTTCGATACGGTGGTGCGGCCGGCGGCGGAGGCGGTGCGGCCCGATCTCGTCCTCGTCCCGTCGTCGCCGTCCGGCGGCAGCCTGCCCTTCGCGGCGGATGGCGGGCCGACGCATTATTATGGCGTCGGCGCCTATTGCCGACCGCTGGAGGACGCACGCCGCGCCGAGGTGCGCTTCGCCAGTGAGTGCCTCGCCTTCGCCAACGTGCCGGAGCAGGCGACGCTGGACGCGCATCTGCCGGTTCCGCCGGTGCACGATCCGCGCTGGAAGGCGGGCGTGCCGCGCGACGCCGGCGTGTCGTGGGATTTCGAGGACGTGCGCGAGCACTATCTGGAGGCGCTGTTTTCTGTCGACGCGCGCCGGCTGCGCACCGAGGATCCGACGCGCTATCTCGACCTGTCGCGCGCCGTCACGGCCGAGGTGGTGGAGCGCACGATCGACGAATGGCGCAGGCCGGGTTCGCCGACTGCCGGTGCGCTGATGTTCTTCTGGAAGGATATCAGGCCCGGCGCCGGCTGGGGCGCGGTCGATTCCACCGGAAGGCCGAAATCGGTCTGGCATGCGATGAAGCGCGCCTTCGCGCCGCTCAGGCTCGTCCTGTCGGACGAGGGCGTCAACGGGCTGGACGTGCATGTAGTCAACGATACGCCGAACACGGTTGAGGCAACGCTGTCGCTGACCTGCCTGCGCGATGGCGTCACCCCGGTCGTGGCGGCGCGCCGGCCGGTTAGCGTCGCCGCGCATGGCGGCTTGTCGCTGTCGGCCTTCTCGCTGCTCGGCGCCTTCTTCGACATTTCCTACGCCTACCGCTTCGGGCCGGCGGGGCATGAGGTGAGCGTGGCGCGGCTCGAAGGCGGCGACGGCGAGATCCTGGCCGAGGCTTTCCACGTGCTGCCCGGCGCGATCACGGCGCGACGCGACATCGGCCTGACGGCAGAGCCGGTGCGCCGCCGTGACGGCTGGCACCTTCGGCTGTCCTGCAAGCGCGCGGCGTACCATGTGTCCGTCCGGGACGACCGGTTCGCTCCGGAGGAGACCAATTTCCACCTGATGCCGGGCACCGGAAAGGAAATCCGCCTTTCCGGCCCGCTGTCGGCGCGGCCTTCCGGCGTGGTGACGGCGCTGAACGGTGACCGCGATGCGGTCTACGAGGCGCGGCAGGTGGAGGAAGCGGAAGGCGCGCAGGTATTAGACCCTGTTGGGAGCGTGGCATGAAGCCCGTCGTCTTCGCTGATACGATCGGCTGGCTGAACGAAGCGGTCGGCAAGCGCGGCGTCGTCATCGCCGGCGCGCATGGCCACGAGGATCTGTGCAGCCGCCGCTTCCTGCGGCTGCTGTCGGACCGGGCGGCCGCGGCGGGCCTGCCGGCCCTGCTGTTCGACTATCCGGGTTGCGGCAACGCCGCCGGCGATCATTCGACGACGGGCCAGGTTGAGAGCTGGATCGCCAGCATCGGCGCGGCGATCGACCGGCTGAAGCGGGACAGCGGCGTGGCCGATGTCGTGCTCGTCGGCTTCCGGCTGGGCGCGCTGCTGGCGCCTCTGGCCGCCGCAGGGCGCAATGACGTTGCGGGCCTGGCGCTGCTGGCGCCGCCCGCTTCCGGCAAGGCCTATGTGCGCGAGATGACGGTGATGTCGCGGATGATCGATGCACCGCTTGTCAGCGGTGAAACGGGTTTCGCCGAGGGGCGCGAGGTCGCCGGTTTCCGCCTGTCGGACGAGACGCTGGCCGACCTGGCGGCGCTGGACCGGCGGCAGTCGATCGCAGCCCTGCCGTCCCTGCCGATGCTGGTGGCAACGAACGGCAAGCCTTTGATGGTCGCCGAAATCAGGGGCGACGGCGCCGGGGAGGTGAGCGTCACGGCGTTCCAGGACTATCACCTGCTGATGTGCGACCCGACCGCCAATCGCATCCCGGTGGCCATGCTCGAACGCTGCGCCGGCTGGCTGTCGACCCTGTCGATCGCCGGCGCCGGCGGAACCACGCTCGGCAACGGCCGGCGCGAAGCCCTGTGCGGTCCGCACTACATCGAGGAGCCCGTGGCGATCGGCCCGGCGCCGCTCATCTGCGGGGTCCTGTGCCGGCCGCTCGGCCGCACCGGCGCGGCCGACCCCGTGATCTTACTCAATGCCGGCGGCGTGCCGCATGTCGGGTGGGCGCGCGGCACGGTGGAGGCGGCGCGCGAACTGGCGGCCGCAGGCGTGGCTTCGCTGCGCATCGACCTGCCGGGACTGGGTCTCAGCGGCGATCCGCAGGAAGAGCGTCTTTTTCTCTACGACATGCGCGCCGGGGCCGATATCATCCGCGCGATCGACTGGATGGAGAAGGCCGGGTTCCCGTCGGTCGGCCTCGTCGGCACCTGTTCCGGCGCCTTCCAGGCTTTCCATGCCGCGCGCGCGGATCGGCGCGTGTGCAGGCTGACGATGATCAACCCGCTCTGCTTCGCCTGGAACAGTTCCTATGCGCTGGAGCTTGCGGTCTGGAAGGCTTACGGGACCTCCAGGGCCGGCATGGGCAGGAACCGGCAGGCCGATGGCGCGGAGGGGACCGCCGCAGAGACTGACTGGGGTTGGAAATCGCTCGCGGCGCGGGGTGCCAGAGCGCTGGTTCGGCGCGCACTGGAGGCCGTGAAGTCGGCGCTGTCGCTGCTCAATCCGGCGTCTCTTTCCGGTCGTGGCAGGGTCGAACGCTGGATGCGCGACCTGTGCGGCCGCGGCGTGCCTGTGCTCATGGTGACGTCGGAAGGCGATCTGAGCCTTGAGGAAATCGCCCGCCATTTCGGCCCGGATGGCGCGCGGCTTGCCGCCATGCCCGGCGTGACGCGGGTCATGCTGCCGAATGCGGATCACACGCTCACGTCCCATCATGCCAGGCGCACCGTCATCGCGCGGCTGATCGAGCATGGCGGCGGGAGGGGAGGCGCGGCTCGTCGCGGCGCGGCGCGGGCGACTGCAAAGCCGTCGCTGCTTGCCTCGTGATCGGCTCGCCGTCGGCGGGACGGGCGCTTCGCCCGCCGTTCCGTGACCCGTCCACCGACGTCCGAGGCCGAAAATGATTGCACCAGCGGATTTTTTGCAAGCGCGACGCGAGAATATGCGCTAAGGCCTGCCTCGGTCGGACCAGCGCCATTATGGAAGTGCCCCGCCGATCGCCGCCGGGGCCGATTTCATGACAGACGAATCCCAGACTTCATCCGATAGCCGTTTTACTGCCTTCCGCCATCGCCCGTTCCTCAACTACTGGGCGTCGCGGTTCCTCATCACGTTCGCGGCGCAGATCGTCTCCGTGGCGGTCGGCTGGCAAATGTACGACCTGACCCGTGATCCGTTCGATCTCGGTCTCGTCGGCATTGTCCAGTTCCTGCCGTCATTGCTGCTTGTGCTGGTCACCGGCGTCGTCGCCGACCGTTTCGGCAGGCGTCTGGTGATGTGGCTCGCCACCCTGCTCGAGGCGTTGTGTGCGCTGGCGCTGCTGGCGCTGACGCTGCACGGGCTCGCCAGCCCCTTGCCCATCTTCGCCGTGCTGGGCGTGTTCGGCATCGCGCGCGCTTTCTTCGGCCCGGCCTCGTCCTCGCTGGTCGCCAATCTGGTGCCGCCGGAGGATTTCGCCAACGCCATCGCCTGGAACTCGTCCGCCTGGCAGACCGCGACGATCGTCGGGCCGGTCGCCGGCGGTCTGCTCTACGGCCTGTCGTCCGAGGTCGCCTACGGTATAGCAGCGGCGCTCATGCTGGGCGCGACCCTGCTCATCTTCGCCATTCCGCAGCCGAAGCAACGCACCGGGACCGACCGCCCGACGCTGGAAACGCTGTTCGCCGGCTTCCGCTACATCTGGGGCGAGAAGATCGTGCTCGGCGCGATCTCGCTCGACCTGTTCGCGGTGCTGCTTTCGGGTGCCACGGCGCTGTTGCCGGTCTATGCGCGCGACATACTGGTGCTCGGCCCCTGGGGGCTCGGCATGCTGCGCTCGGCGCCCGGCGTCGGCGCGATCTGCGTGGCTCTGTGGCTCGCCGGCCATCCGATCCGCGACCATGCCGGCATCCTCATGCTCGTCGCCGTCGTATTGTGGGGCGCGCTGACGATCGTCTTCGGCGTCTCGGCCATTCCGTGGCTGTCGATCGTCATGCTGGCGCTGATGGGCGCCGCCGACATGATCAGCGTCTATGTGCGCGAAACCCTGATCCAGTTGTGGACGCCGGATGCTGTGCGCGGACGGGTCAACGCGGTCAACCAGGTGTTCGTCGGCGCCTCCAACGAGGTCGGCGAGTTCCGCGCCGGCACCATGGCGGCATTGATCGGCACCGTGCCGGCGGTGGTGGTGGGCGGCGTCGGCGCGGTCTGCGTCGCCGGCCTATGGGCGGTGCTGTTCCCGCACCTGCGCAAGGTGCGGCATCTGAACGGCCGCGTCTGACCACGCCGCTTCCGGCCTGCCGAAAACGGCGGCCAGAAACTCGCCCAGCCAGCGCTTCAGGTGCATGTCCCAGATCAGTCGGCCGCCGAGATGGTCGCGGCCTGGCTGCGCGCCCGGCAGTTCGAAGCGGTGCGCGCCCCGCACCACCCAGCGGTGCATCATCACCCGCGTCAGCTCGGCATGGAACTGGATGCCCCAGGCATTGCCGCCGTAGCGGAACGCCTGGTTCGGATAAGTCTCCGAAGTGGCCAGCAGGGTCGCGTCGCGCGGCAGCGAAAAGCCCTCGCGATGGAACTGGTACACCATCTCTGGCCAGTGCATGAGCTTGCGGCCTTCCTCGGTCGCCTTGAGCGGATACCAGCCGATCTCGACCAGCCCCTGGCCATGCCCCTCGACCCTGCCGCCGAGATGATTGACCAGCATCTGCGCGCCAAGGCAGATGCCGAGGAACGGCCGGTTCTCCTTCAGCGGCACCGCCAGCCAGTCGGTTTCGCGCCGCACGAATTCCTCCTCGTCGTTGGCGCTCATCGGGCCGCCGAACATTACCGCACCGGCATGGTCGTCCAGCGTATCCGGCAGGGCGTCGCCAAGAGGTGGGCGCCTGATGTCGAGCGCGAACCCTTCCTCGACCAAAAGCTGGCCGACGCGACCGGGACTGGAGTTTTCCTGGTGCAGGACGACGAGAATCTTCGGCTTCTGATTCGAGGACATGTGAAAATTCGGGGACATATGAAAAAAAGTAGACGGCCTATTCGTCGTCCGCAACGCCGCGCGCGCCGGGAGCATGGGAAGCGGCGAGTTGGCGCGCCTCGACGCGGTCGCGGCGCTCGACGCCGATCAGCTCCGCCACGCGCCAGACGACGTTGTCTTCCATCTCGTTGAGCTCGCCGTCGGCATAGACGATCTCCCACATCAGACCGATGAAGGCCTTGCGGGCATCGGCGTCGAGATGGCGCTTGAGCACGCTGGTGAAGGCGTAGAGATCGATCGCCTCGTTGTCGGCCTTCTCGCCGGCCTGCGCCAATTGCTCGAGATCGGCGCCCGACACGCCGTAGGTCTCGCCGAGGATGGCCTTGAAGCGCTCCCATTCCGCGTCCTGGCGGACGCCGTCGGCATTCATGACATGGTAGAGCAGGGCGGACGCCGCAACGCGCGGATCGTCGTCGCCGGAGCGGTGCGCCGGGCCGCCACTCGGCAGGTCCTTGAGGAAGGAGAGAACGCGGTCGAACATAGAGGCTGCTTTCGGTTTCAGGGGGATCGTCCCGTAGAGGCGTTAGAAAAGACGGAAACGGCGCGGCGTCGTTTCGGTTTCCTCATCCTGCGGCTCGACGCCGGGATCGTCGGGCAGGGGCGGGCGCTTGTCCGTTTCGTCCGGCAGGTCCTCGACCGGGAGATCGAGCGGCACGGAGTCCGTCGCTTTTTCGGAAGCGGGGGCGGTGACCGCGTCGGCCTCGACGATTTTCGCCGGCGTGTCGGCGTCGGCCTGTCCCGCCACGACGATAGGAGCCGGGGGCCGGGTGTCGGGCTTCTTCGGGCCGGAAACAATGGTTTCGGTCTTTTCGCCGCTGCGGATGTCCGGCGCCGGGCCGGGCAAGGCCGGCTTCGCCGGCTCGTCGCCGTCCCCTGCGTTTTCGATCAGGTTGCCGACACGCTCCACCGGCGCGCGCCATTCGAAGGCGTCCAGTCGTCCGGTGACGGGCGAGGTCGGCGCCCAGCGCTCGGAGACGACGCCGTCCGCTACCCAGGCCGGGTCGCGCGGCGCGCGCACCGCCTTCGACAGAAGCTGGCGCACCTTGCCCTCGTCTCCTGTATCGGCCTCTTCGATGTCGGCGAGCAGGAGGTAGGCGCCCTCGCGGCGGTCCATGCGGATCGCCGCCTCGGCCTCGCGGCGGGCCAGCGCGAAGTCATGCGCGTCGAGCGCCGCGCGCGCCACCGCAAGTGAGGATTCGGCGTGGTTCTTCTTCATGTCCTGCAGCTTGCGGGCGCGCGCCAGCCGGTCGCGCACGGCGTCGCCCGGCCGGGCATGAACATAAAGCTCGGCGATCTCGGGATGCGGCTCGGCCCGCCATGCCGTTTCGAGGATCTTGGCGCCCTTGCGCACGTCGTTGTTGTCGAACAGCGCCTTCGCCGCGACAACCGCGGCCGGCGCGAAATCCGGTTCGAGCCTGTTGGCTTCGAGCGCTGCCGCGCGGGCGCCGCTTGGATCGGTCCGGGCGAGTGCTTCGGCCTTGGCGGTCAAAAGCACGGCGCGGCGCCGGTTCGCGACGGGGCGCTCGATCTGCTTTGTCGATTTCTGCGCCTCGACGAGCTTCAGCGCTCCGTCCCAGTCGCCACGCTCCGCCAGTTCGTCGATGGTCGAATCGGCGGCCCAGGCAAGCTGGGGCGCGGCGGCGGCCGCGCGGCCGGCGTAATGGCGGGCGGCATTGCGGTCGCCGAGCCGCTCGGCCTCGAGATAGAGACCGCGCAGGCCGAGCAGCCGCATCTCGGGATCGTCGAGCATGGCCTCGAACTTGGCGCGCGCCGTCTCGTGGTCGCCCTCCAGCAGCGAGGCCTGGGCGTCGAGCAGGTTGATCAGCGGCTCCTGGTCGGAGCTGATCAGCTTGGCGGCCTCCTTGCTCTTCCTGCGCGCCAGCGCCGCGTCGCCGGCGCCGGCGGCGATCATGCCGGTCGACAGCGCCTGATAGCCGCGGTCACGCCGGCGGGTCCTGAAATGGCGGGCGATGGCGTAGGGGCTGTTCCAGATCGATTTCACCAGCCACCAGACGATCATCACGGCGGCGACGACCGCCACGACGGCGACGGCGGCCACCATGAGGCTGACCTCGTACTGGTAGCCGCTGAAGGTGACGACCATGTCGCCTGGGCGGTCGGCCAGCCAGGAGAAACCGAGGCCGAGCGCGAAGACGACGAGAAGGAAGAGCAGGATGCGGATCATGTCGTCCTCAACCCTTCATCGCGCCGGAGATCAGCGCATCGATCCGAGACTCGACATCGAGCCGCGCCTTGAGCTTTTCGGCGAAACCGGCGCCGGCCGCCTTCACGGCATCCGGGAGCGTGTCGTATTCGGCCAGCGCCCTGGTGTAATCACCCTGCCTGACGGCCGCTTCCATGCGCGCCACCGTCTCGGGAGCGCCCTTGCCTTCGACCGCGCCGATCGGGCGCACCTTGACCAGCGATTCGGCGCTGGAAAGCAGGCGCTGGAACACCCCCGCATTGGCGTCCACTGGCTCGGCGGCCGCCACCATCGCGTTTGCCGCCTCGCTCATCCGGCCGGCGATCTCCGCTCGCGTTGGCACGCCCTTGTCGGCATAGGGACGCAGCGCGGCGATTTCAGGCGCGTCTGGCGTGATGGCCGCGAAGGTGTCGAGTTCGGCAGCGAAAGGACCGCCGCGATCGAGCGCCGACTTGAGCGCCGAAGCTGCGATGGCCAGCGCGATCTTGGGCTGCGAGGCCTGCGCGTCCACCTTGGCCGAAAGCTGCGAGACCGATTGTTCGAGTGCCGACAGCTTGCTCTCCTGCGCGGTCGAGGCCGCGCCGGCGGACTTCACCAGCGCGTCCAGCGCGGCGAGCTTTTCGTTGACGGGGCCGAGATCGGCGGGTGCGCCCGCGCCGTTCTGGCCGGCAGCTTCGACCGCCTTTTCAAGGTCCGCGACCTTGTCGGAGAGTGCCGATACGGTCTGGTTGTCACCGCCGGACCCGCCGGACCCACTCGCCGACTGTAGTGCGGCGACATCCGTCTTCACCTGGTCTACGGCGGTCGACAGATTGTCGACCTTCATGCCGAGGCCGCCGTCGCCGGCATTTTTCAGCGCGGTCAACTGGCCGCGCAGGTCGGCGATCTGGTCGTCGATGCCGGTGGTATTCGTGGCCACGGCGCCCGGCGCGCCGATCACGCCGGCATATTGCAGCACGCCGGCGCCCGCCAGGGCGACGGCGCCGCCGATCAGGCCGGCCGCGACAGTGCCGATGCCGCCGCCTTTGCGCCGGGGAGGCTGTGATGCGGTCGCGGCAGCGTCGGTGTCATGACTGCTTGCGGGGGACTCGCTCTCGGGTGCGCTCGAGGCGGGGGAGGGCGGCGGCGTGTCGTCGAAACCGTAACCGGACGCGTGGGGCGAAGCGGCGCGGGCGTGGGCTTCGCCGCCGCTCCTTTCGGCCTGCGCTTCTTCATGTTCTGCGGCGACGCGCGCGGCTTCGTCGTGCTCCCAGGGCTCGAAATCTGCCTCTTCGGCGCGCATGGCTTCCTGCGCGGGAGAATCCTCCACCGCCTCCGGCGGTTGCTTCCCGGTCTCGGCAGTTGCCGCGGTCGAAGCCTGCGCATCAGACGAAGCCTGCGCCTGTGCGCCTGTCTCGTCGATGCGCGAGACCTCGCCGGGCTCCAGTTCGATGGTCACCGGATCCCGGCGGTTCTTCGAATGCCGCGTCTTCGGCGTCTTGACCATGCTTGGCTCCGCTTCTCGTCCCGGCCGCCGATGGAAGGCGCCGGGCTCGGGTCGTTCAGGGGCTTCCTAGGCAATAGCACACCACCAAGCTGTGAAAAGGGGCGGCGTGATGGCGCGGCCTATTCGCTTTTTTGTGTGCTCTTGCGCAGCAGCGCCAGCAGGTCGTTCTCGTCCGGGCGTGACGGCGTGACGGCGGCAGGGCCGAAAGCCGCGCCGATCCGCTGCGAAAGCGCAAGGATACGGGCGTTTTCGAACAGGCCGGCGAGCGCGGGCCTTGCGATCAGGTCGCGCGCGACTTCTGCGGCCTTGACGGAATAGAGCAGCACCGCGTCGACCGGGCCGCCGGAAAGTCGGGTGCGGACCTTTTCATCGGAATAAACAACGGCGAGGGTGTCGTAGGTCTCGATCGGGCAAACCGTCACGCCTGCCTTTGAAAGACGGTCCTCGAAGCCGGGAAATCGAACACGCCCGCACAGATAGGCAAGCTTCCGGCCTGCCAGGCCCGCTGCGATCGACCGGGCCAGCCCGGCGGCGTCGCCGGGACCCTCGGTCACGGTGCGGAAGCCTGCGGCGCGGGCGGCTTCTGCGGTCCGTTTCCCTACCGCATGGCAGGGCAGCGCGGCGAGCCGCGCGATCAGGGCCGGCGGCGCGTGACGCAGCGCGTTGGCGCTGGTGACGGCGACCGCGGCCGTGTCAGGCGCCGCCGCATCGGGATCGACCGATAGCGGTCGGGTTTCCGACAGAGGCAGCAGGATCGCGTCGAGGCCGAGAGCGCGAAGCCGCGCGGCGGTGCGGGCCGCGCCCGGTTCGGGCCGCGTCACCAGGACGCGCACTCAGCGCCACCCCTCGAAGAATTCCTCCCCGGCCCTGGCGCGGATCTCGGCGCCGGCCCTTGCGCCGATCGCTGCGGCGTCGGCGGCCGCGCCCGACGCCGAGATCTCATGCGTCTTCGTCCCGTCCGGGGTCAGGATCAGTCCGCTGAAGGACAGGGCTTCGCCGGCGATCGACGCATAGCCGGCGATCGGGGTGCGGCAGGAGCCGTCGAGCGCCGCCAGGAAGGCGCGTTCGCAAGCCAGCGCCCGGCCGGTCGCGGTGTCGTGGATCGGCGCCAGCAGGCGCTCCGTCGCGGTGTCGCCGATACGGGATTCGATGGCGATCGCTCCCTGGCCGGGACAGGGCGGAAAGGCGTCGAGCGGCATGATGTCGGTGGCGACCTGATCGAGGCCGACGCGCTTCAAGCCGGCCAGCGCCAGGATAGTGCCGTCGGCGACGCCTTCCTCCAGCTTGCGCAGCCGGGTCTGCACATTGCCGCGGAACAGCACGACGTCGAGGTCGGGGCGCATGCGCCGGATCAGCGCCTGCCGCCGCAGCGACGACGAGCCCACCCGCGCGCCGTGCGGCAGGTCGGCGATGCGCGCCGCCGCCTTGCCGATGAAGGCGTCGCGCGCGTCCTCGCGCGGCAGGAAGGCAGAGAGTTCCAGTCCATCCGGCAGCACGGTCGGCATGTCCTTGGAGGAATGGACCGCGATGTCGATGCGGCGGTCGAGCAGCGCCTCCTCGATCTCCTTGGTGAACAGGCCCTTGCCGCCGGCGTCCGCCAGCGCCCGGTCCTGGATGCGGTCGCCGCTGGTCGTGATGACGACGATCTCGAAGGCCGCTTCCGGCAGGCCGTGCGCCGCCATCAGCCGGGCGCGCGCCTCGTGCGCCTGCGCCAGCGCCAGCGGGCTGCCGCGTGTTCCGATCCTCAATTCTGTTCGCATGGGCCTGTTTGCATGGCGCGCGGTCCGTGATAACCCCGATTTGCTCCGGCACACTCCTATCGGGGAACGGAACACCGGGCAACAATCGAGGTTTGCGGCGATTTGATCCGGGTCCTGGGCATCGAGACGAGTTGCGACGAGACGGCGGCGTCGGTCGTCGGTCTCGACGCGGACGGATCGTGCGTCCTCTCCCCGCGCATTCTTTCCAATGTCGTGTTGTCCCAGATCGCCGAGCACGCGGCCTTCGGCGGCGTGGTGCCGGAGATCGCGGCGCGCGCCCATGTCGAGGCGCTGGACGGCATCGTCAAGGCCGCGCTCGCCGATGCAGGGACCGATCTTTCCGAGGTGGATGCGGTGGCCGCGACCGCCGGCCCCGGCCTCGTCGGCGGGCTGATCGTCGGGTTGATGACGGCCAAGGCGATCGCTGCGGCGGCGGGCAAGCAGCTCATCGCGATCAATCATCTGGAAGGCCATGCGCTGACGGCGCGGCTGACCGACGGGCTGGAGTTTCCCTATCTGCTGCTGCTGGTGTCGGGCGGGCATACGCAGATCGTGCGCGTCGGCGGAGTCGGCGACTACCAGCGCTGGGCGACGACCATCGACGATGCGCTCGGTGAGGCCTTCGACAAGACCGCCAAGATGCTCGGCCTTCCCTATCCCGGTGGGCCGAACGTGGAGAAGGCGGCAGCGGGCGGCGATGCCGCGCGCTTCGCCTTCCCGCGCCCCATGAAGGGGTCCCATCAACCGGATTTCTCCTTCTCCGGTTTGAAGACGGCCGTGCGCCAGGCCGCCAGCGCCATCGCGCCGCTGTCTGAGCGGGATGTCGCCGACATCTGCGCGTCTTTCCAGGCAGCGGTGGCGGATGCGCTGGCGGACCGGGTGCGGCGGGCGCTGGCGCGGTTCCGCGCCGAATATCCCGATATAAGCGAGCCGGCGCTGGTCGTGGCCGGCGGCGTTGCCGCCAACCGCATGGTCAAGGGCACGCTGGAGGATCTTTGCCGGGAAGCGGGCTTCCGCTTCGTCGCGCCGCCCTTGAAGCTGTGCACCGACAATGCGGCGATGATCGCCTGGGCGGGCATCGAGCGCATCCGCACCGGATTGGCCGACGAGGACGACGGTTTTTCCTTCGTGCCGCGCTCGCGCTGGCCGCTGGACGGCCTGTCGGCCCCGGTCGTCGGCTCCGGCCGCAGGGGCGCCAAGGCATGAGCCATTATTTATCGCAGCCCCGGATGAAGTCGCCCTCACCTCCCTGGGGCGAGGGGGAACTGCCGCGCACCCCCACCCCTAACCCCTCCCCACAAGGGGGAGGGGGACGCCGACACCGCCGTTTCGCCCAGGATCGCCGACGTTGGCGCAGGGGAGCACCGTCGCAAAGTTCCCCTCCCCCTTGTGGGGAGGGGTTAGGGGTGGGGGTGCATCGCCCTATGCGACTGTCCTTCTTGAGGGAAGGTGTCAGAAGCGAGGGGGCCGAAACCGAAAACAATAGATCGATCATCTTCTCCGTCGCAGCCGTAGGGTGCGAAACATGACGCCGTGGCGTGTCGCGGTGCTGGGCGGCGGGGCCTGGGGGACGGCGCTGGCGCTCGCCATGCTTCGGGCCGGCCATGCGGTCAGCCTGTGGGCGCGCGACGCGGCGCTCGTCGAGGCGATCACGCGCGGCGCGAACCCGCGCTACCTGCCCGGCATTAAGCTCGAAAACGGAATTTCAGCGACCACGGAGATCGCACAGGCGCTTGCCGGCGCGGACTGCGTGCTGGCCGCGACGCCGGCGCAGTCGCTGCGCGCGGTGCTTGGCATCGCCGCAGCGCATGTGCCTGCCGGCGTCCCGCTGGTCCTGTGCGCCAAGGGCATCGAGCGCGCGACCGGCGACCTGCTTTCGGCGATCGTGGAGGAGGCGCTGCCCGGCAATCCGGTCGCGGCGCTCTCCGGACCGAGTTTTGCGACCGACGTGGCGCGCGGCCTGCCGACCGCCGTCGTGGTCGCCGCCCGCGAGGGGGAACTGGCCGGCGACCTGGCACAGCGGTTCTCGGCCGCCAACCTGCGCTGCTATTCCAGCGACGACCTGACCGGCGTGGAGATCGGTGGTGCGCTGAAGAACGTCTTCGCCATCGCCGCCGGCGCCGTCACCGGGGCGGGGATCGGCGCCAGTGCGCAGGCGGCGATGGTGACGCGCGGCTTCGTCGAGCTGCGCCGCATCGGCGCCGCCTTCGGAGCGCGCCCGGAGACGCTGATGGGACTTTCCGGCCTCGGCGATCTTCTGCTCACCTGCTCGTCGGCCCAGTCGCGCAACTTCGCCTACGGGCTGGCGCTCGGGCGCGGCGAGGCGCTGGCCGGCCTGCCGCTCGCCGAGGGCGTTCCCACCGCCGCGATCGCGGCCCGCTTGGCCGCCGAAAACGGCATCGACGCACCGATCATCGCGGCGGTCGCGGCCATATTGGAAGGGCACCTTTCCATCGGCGAGGCCGTTTCTGCGCTGATGACGCGCCCGTTGAAAACCGAATCCGAAGCCTGAGAGGACACCATGCTTTTCGCCATCATCTGCAAGGACAAGCCCGGCGCGCTGCAACTGCGCATGGACACGCGGCCCGAACACGTCGCCCATCTCGAAAAGCTGAACGGCGAGAAGAAACTGGCCTTCGCCGGCCCGTTCCTCGACGCCGACGGCAAGCCGGACGGCAGCATGGTGGTGGTGGAGGCCGCCGACAGGGCGGGCGCCGAGGCGCTCGCCGCCGCCGATCCCTATGCCAGGGCCGGCCTTTTCGCCAGCGTCGAGGTCCGCCCGTGGACCTGGACGTTCAACAAGCCGGCCGGCGCCTGACCGGCCGAACTGCGGGACGACGCGATGAATTACTGGCTGTTCAAGTCCGAGCCGTTCAAATTCTCCTTCGAGCAGTTGAAGGCGCTCGGCAGGAAGGGCACGCAATGGGACGGCGTGCGCAACTATGCGGCGCGCAACAACATGAAGGCCATGAAGGTCGGCGACCTCGGCTTCTTCTATCATTCCAACGAGGGGCTCGACATCGTCGGCATAGCCGAGGTCTGCGCCGAGGCGCATCACGATACGACCACGGATGACCCGCGCTGGGAATGCGTCGACATCCGCGCCGTGCGCGACGTGCCGACGCCGCCGACGCTGGCCGACATCAAAGCCAATCCCAAGCTGGAGGAGATGGCGCTGGTTCGGCTCGGCCGCCTTTCGGTGCAGCCGGTGACCCGGCAGGAATGGGAGGAAGTCTGCCGCATGGGCGGGGTCGACCCGGCGCCGTGAGGTAGAAGCTTATACCTTCCTTTTGTGTCGCAGCAATCGGTTGTACCCCCACCCCTATCCCCTCCCCGCAAGGGGGAGGGGGACTTTGCGGTTGCGCTACAGTGCGCCGACGGCCGGGATTTTTTGGCCGAAAACGGCGATGTCGGCGTCTCCCTCCCCCTTGCGGGGAGGGGACAGGGGTGGGGGTGATGCGAGGGTATGACAGCGGAAGAATTTGAAACCTTCATCCTCGACAACACGGCGCCGATGGCGCCGCCGCATGTGCCCGAGATCACCCTCAGGCTGGCGGACGAGGCGCATGAGCTTTGGCACCGCACCGAGGAGGAGCTGGCCGAAATCGGCCTGCCGCCGCCCTTCTGGGCCTTTGCATGGGCCGGCGGACAGGGGCTGGCGCGCTACGTGCTGGACAATCCCGAAATCGTGCGTGGACGGCGTGTGCTCGATTTCGCCTCCGGGTCGGGGCTGGTGGCGATCGCGGCCGCATCGGCGGGCGCCGCCGACGTGCTTGGAACCGACATCGATCCCTTCTGCGCCGCCGCCGTGCGCCTCAACGCGCTGGCGAACGGCGTGAGGATCGGCTTCACCGCGGACGACCTGGTTGGGCGAGACGGGGATTGGGACGTGATCCTCGCCGGCGACGTCTTCTACGACAGGCCATTCGCCGAGAGGCTGTCGCCGTGGTTCGGCGCGCTGAGGGTGCGTGGCGCCGAGATCCTGATCGGCGACCCGGGCCGCGCCTACCTGCCGAAATCCGGACTGGAGAGGTTGGCTGTCTACGAAGTGCCGGTGACGCGGGCGCTGGAGGATTCGGAGGTCAAGCGCACGACGGTGTGGCGGCTCGGCTGAACGCCGCGCGGGATGGTTTTCTTGGCCCATCCGGGTCGGTCAAACCGGCTTGCACGGACGTGCCGTTCGGGTGCATCTGTCTGTATGCCGCGCATGGCGGGTCGCAAGGGAGAGAACGACGATGCTGAAGGGAATCGATCCGCTGCTCAACGCGGATGTGTTGCAGGCGCTTGCCGCGATGGGGCATGGCGACGACCTGATCATCGCCGACGCCAATTTCCCCGCCGATGCCATCGGGCGCGCGACGACGATCGGCAGGCCGCTGCGCATCGACGCGCCGTCGGGCGCCGTGGCGCGGGCGGTGCTGTCGCTCTACCCGCTCGACAGCTTCGTCGACGCCGCCGCCGCGCGCATGCAGATCGTCGGCAGGCCGGACGAGATCGCGCCGGTGCAGATCGAGGTGCAGGCCGAGATCGACGCGGCGGAAGGCAAGCCGTGGCCGATGATCGGCATCGAGCGCTACGCCTTCTACGAGCGTGCGAAGAAGGCCTATTGCGTGATCCAGACGGGCGAACTGCGGGTCTACGGCTGCTTCGCGCTGCGCAAGGGCGTCATCGCGCCGAAGGCCGGCTGAGCGGGACATGTCCTGGGCGCTGGGCTGTAGATTTCGGTTGCGGCCAGCGCTGGCGAGACTGATCTGACGCAGACAGTTTCTGCGGAAGAGACTGTACGGCAGCAGTTGATCACAATGCGGAGATGTTCCGGACTGGATCAGGGATGGCTACGACCGGCCCATCACCCCGCGATCCTTCCGCCCTGCAGCGGCCTTGGCGCGCCGGTGGTCGAGGGAAAGCTGATCGGCAGGCCGCGCAGCGTGCGAACCGCCAGGAAAGCGAAGCATTCGGCCTCCACGGCGTCGCCGCGCCAACCCAGCGTATCGGCCGAAACGGCTTCCACGCCGGCACGCTGCTCGATCATCGCCATCAGCGTCGGGTTGTGCCGTCCGCCGCCGCTGACGAACAGCCGGGTCGGGCGCACCGGCAGCAGGTCGAGCGCCTTGCCCACCGCGGCGGCGGTGAAGGCGGTCAGCGTGGCGGCGCCGTCCGCGTCGGATAAGCCGTCCGCCATGGCGGCGGTGAAAGAGAAGCGGTCGAGCGACTTCGGATAGGGCGCGACCAGATAGGGGTGGTCGAGCAGCCGGGCCAACCGCTCCTCGTCCACCGTGCCGGAGGCGGCGAGCGCGCCGTTGCGGTCCATTTCGCCCAGGCCGCGCGCCCTGACGAAATCGTTGATCGGTGCGTTGGCCGGGCCGGTGTCGAAGGCGACGATGTCGGTGGCGCCGTCCCACCAGCTTATGTTGCCGACGCCGCCGAGGTTCAGGATCGCGGTGTTGCCGTCGGCGCCGGACGCGCCCAGCAACGCCGCGTGATAGGCCGCCGCCAGCGGAGCGCCCTGTCCGCCGGCGCGGATGTCGGCAGTGCGGAAATCCCAGACGACCGTTGCGCCGAGCAGTTCGTGCATTAGCGCGCCGTCGCCGAGTTGGCGGGTGTCGCCGGTGCGGCCGGCGGTCGGAGGGCGATGCAGCACGGTCTGGCCGTGGAAGCCGACAACGCCGATATCGGCCATGGCCATGCCGCTGTCTTCCACCAACGCGCTGACCGCGGCCGATTGCGCGCGCGTCAGCGCTTCCTCGGCGGTTGCGAAGATAGCGGGCTCGGGGCCGTCGAAATTCCAGGCGAGCGCTTCCTGCTGCGCCTTGCGCAGCATCTCGGTGATTCCGGGCGGATAGGGCGCCAGCGCGTAGGGGCCGAATTCCTCTATTCTTTCGCCGTCGGTCCTCAGCATCGCCACGTCGATATTGCCGTCCAGCACGGTGCCGGTCATCAGGCCGACGGCCCATATCGGATTCATTGTATGGCTCCCTGGTCGTAGGTGTGTTTGCCGGCCGGTTACGTCTGTGTTCCCGCCGCCTCGGCCAGCAGCCAGTCGCGGAAGGCGACGATTCGCGGATCGTCGGCGTTGCGCGCGGGATAGACCAGATAATAGGCGAAGTCGCGTCCCACGGTGATGCCGAGCTCGAAGGGGCGGACGAGGCGGCCCTCGGCGATGTCGCCGGCCACCACGGTCAGTTCGGCGAGCGCCACGGCGTTGCCATCGAGCGCGGCCTGCACGGCGTCGGTGCCGGTTCCGAAGACCACGACGCGGCTGTCGTCGAAATCGTCGACGCCAGCGGCCGCCATCCACATGCGCCAGTTTGGCCACGTCACGCCGCGCCGCGACCATTCGATATGCGCGAGCGTGTGGCGAAACAGGTCGCGCGGTTCCCTGAGCGGCGGCCCGGAGGCCAGCAGCTTGGGGCTGCAGACCGGGACGATGACGTTCTCGAACAGACGATGGCTGGCGAGGCCGGGATATCTGCCGGCGCCGAAACGGATGGCCACGTCGATGTCGTCGGCGTCGAAGTCGCGCACTTCGTAGCTGATGTCGAAGCGCAGCTCGACGTCGGGGCTGGCCTTGCGGAACGATTCGACGCGCCGCATCAGCCAGCGTGTCGCGATCTGGGGATCGACGGAGACCTTTAACTGCTCGGCGTTGCGCGCCGTTTTCTGCGCCCGCGTCACCGCCCGGGCCAGTAGGTCGAGCGCTTCGGCGGCGGCCTCCGCCATTAGGGCGCCCGCCTCGGTCAGGCGCATGGCGCGGCTGGTGCGCGTGAACAGCGTCAGGGCGAGCTGGTCCTCGATTTCCTTGATCTGATGACTGACGGCCGCCGCCGTCAGGCCGAGTTCGTCGGCGGCGCGGGTGAAGTTGAGATGGCGGGCGGCCGCTTCCAGCGTGCGCAGGGCACGTGTGCCGGGCAGAAGGCGGAACATCTTCAAATTCCGTTTGACGATCGAGCAAAAACTACTCGTTTCCCCTTTTGATTTCAATGTCGGACAATCCAGGCATGAAATGAACATCAAGCCGGATTTGCCGTCCGGAGAAGGATGAACCCCATGTCCGACTTTGCCCTGAAACCCGCCGCCGCGCGCGCGCCGGCGCTTCACATCGTCCTCGATTGGCTGAAGCAGGCGAGGGTGGCCGCGCGGCTGCCGGTCCCGGCGCCGGCTTCCCCGCCGGATCCGCTGGCTTGCGATGTCGGCCTCGACCGGGAGGAGATCGTCCGCAAGGTCGATCGCGGCTCGGTGGAGATCGGCCTGCTCAGCCTTGGCTGGCAGCCGCCCAGGACATCGTCGCGCCGCTGAGGCGATGGCGGCCGGTCCGCCTTTACGTGGAGATCAGCGGATCACCTTGAGGACGGTGGCGCTGGAAAGATGCGGCAGCAGGCGGGCCATGGTGCGCGCGCTCACCGCCACGCAGCCCTGCGTCGGCGTGAACCCGTCGCGGGCCAGATGAAAGAAGATCGCGCTGCCGCAGCTGCGGCGGCGCGGCACGACGTTCCAGCCGAGCACCAGGCAGGCGTCGTAGAGCCGGTCGTCGCGCTTCATGCGCTCGTGGCTGGCGCCGTAGGGGATGCGCACCGGCCGGTTGTAGTTGCGGTCGTCGGGCACTTCGCACCAGCCGAGATCCGCGCCGATCGGCCGCATCGCCAGGCGGGTTTTCCTTGCGTCGGCGAAGTGGTCGTCGCGGAAATAGCCGGACAGGATGCGCATGGCGGCAAGGGGCGTGGCGCCGTCGCCCTCGCGCTTGTTGGCCGAGATGCCGCCGCGCCCGAGCGCACAGGGAAACACCAGCCGTCCCGCCCTCAGAAGCCCCTGTGTGGGGTGTCCGGGCCGGGCATGGACGACGAGCGTTCGCAGCGGCGCCGGCAAAATTCGCTCTTTCCCCTTGTTTCCGCCTTTTTTCTTGTATGATCGTGCCACGGAACAAATCACTGTGATCGGCTGTTGTTGCGGCCAGCTTCCGCATAAATGTTCGGCCGTCAACAGTGCCCTGTCTTGTTTTTTGATTTTGAAACAACGGATTGACCAATGACTTCACGCACCATTCTCATCGTCGACGATGACGAGGACCTGCGCACCACGCTGGTCGAGCAATTGTCGCTCTACGAGGAATTCACGGTCCTGCAGGAAACGACGGCCGCCAAGGGAATAGCAACGGCGCGGGCCGGCATGGTGGACCTGCTCATCATGGATGTCGGCCTGCCCGACATGGATGGCCGCGAGGCGGTCAAGCTGCTGCGCAAAGGCGGCTACAAGGCGCCGATCATCATGCTGACCGGCCACGACACCGATTCCGACACGATCCTGGGGTTGGAAGCGGGCGCCAACGACTATGTGACCAAGCCGTTCCGCTTCGCCGTGCTGCTTGCCCGCATCCGCGCGCAGCTGCGCCAGCACGAGCAGAGCGAGGACGCGACCTTCGTCATCGGCCCCTACACCTTCAAGCCGAGCCAGAAGCTGCTTCTCGACCAGCGCGGCGGCAAGGTGCGGCTGACGGAGAAGGAGGCGTCGATCATCAAGTATCTCTATCGCGCCGAACAGAAGGTGGTTACCCGCGACGTGCTGCTGGAAGAGGTGTGGGGATACAATTCCGGCGTCACCACGCATACGCTGGAAACGCATGTCTACCGGCTGCGGCAGAAGATCGAGCGCGACCCTTCCAATGCCGAGATCCTGGTGACCGAAAGCGGCGGCTACAGGCTCGTGCCCTGATTTTTCGGCCGGGCCTGTCATTGACGTTGTCTTGTTAAACTTTTTACTGGCCTAATTGCGTCCGGGCAGGGGTCGCGCGAGGAGGGAACGACCTGACGGTCCGGGGACTTGACTGATGGCGCTGGACGACGATGTCCGCATCCTGTCCGGCGTGGAGCTGTTCGAGGGCTTCACGCCCGAACAGTTGCGTTTGCTTGCCTTCGGCGCGGAGACGACCCATCTCCCCGCCGAGCGCAAGCTCTATCGCGAGGACGACGAAGCCGATTCGGCCTATGTCGTGATCAGCGGCCGGATCGTTCTCTATCGCGAGGCCGAAGGCCGGGGCGAACCCGTCGGACACGCGGGACCGGGCGCGATCCTGGGCGAACTGGCGCTGATCGCCGACACGCGCCGGATGACCAGCGCTTCCGCCGAGACCGATTCGCAGGTGCTGCGGCTGAACCGCAGGATGTTCCGCCGCATCCTCGAGGAATATCCCGATATCGCCGTCATCCTGCATCGCCGCGTCGCCGAGCAATTGCAGGCGCTGGTGAGGCGCATTGAGGAAGCGGCCTCGCGCTTCGGCGGCTGAACGAAAGGATCGGGAGCCGACATTCTTTCGTTGATCGCGGTGGAGGTTTGCCGCTACAGCCTTCCCATGCCTCGTTCCTGAGGCGCCAGCGGAAAGGTTCCGTCAGCCCATGTCCCTGCTTCCCGACCATCTCCTCGCCGGCTATCGCAACTTCATCACCGGACGCTATGTGAGCGAAAGCGACCGCTACCGCTCGCTGGCGCGCGAAGGCCAGGCGCCGGAAACGATGATCATCGCCTGCTGCGATTCGCGCGCCGCGCCCGAGACCATTTTCGACGCCGGCCCCGGCGAACTCTTCGTGCTGCGCAACATCGCCAACCTGGTGCCGCCCTACGAGCCGGACAACGAATTCCATTCCACGTCCGCCGCGCTCGAATTCGCCGCCCTGGCCCTGAAGGTGAAAAACATCGTCGTCATGGGTCACGGCCGCTGCGGCGGCATCAAGGCCGCGCTCGACCATGCGGAGCCCTTGTCGCCGGGCGATTTCATCGGCAAGTGGATGAGCCTGATCGGACCGGCCGCCGAGACGGTCGCCGCGTCGAAGATGATGACGGACAGCGAACGACGCACGGCCCTGGAACGCATCTCGATCCGCTATTCGATCGCCAATCTCAGGACCTTTCCGCGAATCAAGGCGCTCGAGGAGACGGGCGAGCTTGTTCTGCACGGGGCCTGGTTCGACGTCTCGACCGGCGAATTGTGGGCGATGAACAAGGAAACCGGTGATTTCGAGAAGCCGGACGTGGCCTGAGGCTTCTTCGCGCGAACGGCAGGTTGCGGGAGACGGTGGACGGTCCTACATCGGGATCGTCCCGCCATTCCGCTTAATCGAGAGCCTTTGCCCGTGCCCCTCTCCGTCGATCTCGCCACCCATCCGCTCACGCACTGGACCGGGCCGCTCGGCCTGCCGGACTTCACCCGCATCGGCGACGGCGATTTTTCTCCCGTCTTCGACGCCGCGCTGAAAGCGCATGAAGCGGAGATCGAAGCGATCGCCGGCGACGTCGCCCGGCCGACCATCGACAATACGCTCGCGGCGCTGGAGCTTTCGGGCCTAGCGCTCGACCGTGTCTCGTCGATCTTCTGGTGCAAGGCCGGCGCCGACACCAACGAGACGATCCAGGCGCTGGAGCGCCAGATCTCGCCGAAGATGTCGCGGCATTTCTCCGCCATCTCGATGAACGAGAAACTGTTCTCCCGCATCGACGACCTCTACCGGCGCCGCGCGGAACTCGGTCTCGACGCCGAGACGTTGCGCGTGCTGGAGAAGACATGGAAAGGGTTCGTCCGCTCCGGCGCGAAGCTTTCGGACGACGGCAAGAAGCGGCTCGCCGCCATCAACGAGGACCTGTCCTCGCTCGGCACGACATTCGGCCAGAACGTGCTCGCCGACGAGCGCGACTGGGCGCTGTTCCTCGAGGAGGCGGACTTGGCGGGCCTCCCCGCTTTCCTGAAAAGCGCCATGGCGGAAGCGGCCGAGACGCGCGGCCACAAGGGTCGCTACGCGGTGACGCTGTCGCGTTCGATCTACGAGCCGTTCACGACGTTTTCCGAGCGACGCGACCTGCGCGAAACGGCTTGGTGCGCCTTCACCATGCGCGGCCAGAACGGCGGCGCCTCCGACAACACCGCGGTGGTCCGCGACATGCTCAAGCTGCGCGCGGAGAAGGCGAAGCTGCTCGGCTACGACAGCTTCGCGGCGCTGAAGCTCGACGACACAATGGCCAAGACGCCACAGGCCGTGCACGACCTGCTCGACCCGGTGTGGCGGAAGGCGCTCGAAAAGGCAGCCGCCGACCAGGCGCAGATGGAGACGCTGGCGGCGGATGCCGGCAGCAACGAAAAATTCGCGGCCTGGGACTGGCGCTTCTGGCAGGAGAAGCTGAGGGCGAAGACCTTCGCCTTCGACGAGGCCGAACTGAAGCCGTATCTGCAGCTCGACCACGTCATCGAGGCGTGTTTCGACGTGGCGACGCGCCTGTTCGGTGTCAGCTTCGAGGAGAAGAAGGGCATCGCCGCCTGGCATCCCGACGCGCGCACGTTCCTGGTCAGGAATGCCGACGGCTCCGAGCGCGGCGTCTTCCTGGCCGATTATTACGCGCGGCCGTCGAAACGGTCGGGCGCCTGGATGAGCAGCCTGCAGTCCGGCTACCGGCTGGGCGACGGCTCCAGCCCGATCATCTACAACATCATGAATTTCGCCAAGCCGCCGGCCGGCGAGGCCGCACTTCTTTCGGTCGACGAGGCGCGGACGCTGTTCCACGAATTCGGCCACGCGCTGCACGGCCTGCTGACGGAGGTGACGTGGCCGACTGTCTCCGGCACCTCGGTCAGCCGCGATTTCGTCGAACTGCCGTCGCAGCTCTACGAGCACTGGCTGACGGTGCCTGAGGTGCTGGAGAAACATGCGCTGCATGTGGAGACCGGCGCGCCGATGCCGAAGGCGCTGCTCGACAAGATGCTGGCGGCACGCACCTTCGGCGCCGGCTTCGCCACCACCGAGTTCACCGCCTCGGCGCTGATGGACATGGCCTATCATGCGCGCGCCGAGGCGCCGGCCGAGCCGCTCGCCTTCGAGGCGGAAACGCTCGCCCGCCTCAATATGCCCGACACCATCGCCATGCGCCATCGCACTCCGCATTTCGGGCACGTCTTCGCCGGCGACGGCTATTCCGCCGGCTACTATTCCTACATGTGGTCGGAAGTGCTGGACGCCGACGCCTTCTCCGCCTTCGAGGAGGCTGGCAATCCGTTCGATCCGGCGCTGGCGCAGAAGCTCAAGGATAATATCTACGCCGCCGGCGGCTCGAAGGACCCGGAAGACCTCTACAAGGCGTTCCGCGGCAAGATGCCGACGGCGGATGCCATGATGGAGAAGCGCGGGCTGGTGTAGGGGGGCGGGTTGATCCATGTGCACTCGACCAACTGTCGCCCAGGCGATTTCCTGAAGTCGGCTGTCGAGCACCCCCACCCTTAATCCCTCCCCACAAGGGGGAGGGAGACGCTGACGCCGTTACCTTGTCTAAATCGCCAACGTTTGCGGGCTGTGGCGCCGCCGCGAAGTCCCCCTCCCCCTTGTGGGGAGGGGTTAGGGGTGGGGGTACGCAGCCTTCTGCAATTAACTGCTCAGGGCAAGAATCAGGGCCTCAGCCCTTTAAGCTCGCCCCGATCAGAAGCTCTGCGTTCTTCGCCACCGATTGCGACGGGCCGCCGGGGCCGAAAAGCTGGGCGGAGATGTAGGCGCCTTCGATCAGCAGCAGCAGGCCGTCGCCGAGTTCGTCGGCGTCGCGGGCGCCCATCGCGGCGGCCATGGCGCGCAGGCGGCGGCGGAGTTCCTTCTTGTTGTCCTCGCTGACCAGCCGGGCGGGATGCTCGGGTTCCGGATATTCCACCGCCGCGTTGGTCATGCCGCAGCCGCGGTAGCCGGGTTTTTGCGAGCGCTTGGCGACGCGCGACAGGAAGGCGAGGATCTGGGCGCGCGGGTCGCCGGGATGCGCCGCCACCGCCTCGTCGAAGCGTTCCCAGAATTCCTCGTCGTAGCGGCGCAGGTAGGAGGCCGCCAACTCGTCCTTGGAGGGGAAGGAGCGGTAGAGGCTCGGTTTGGTGACGCCGGCCTTCCTGACGACCTCGTCGACGCCGATCGCCCTTATGCCCTGCCGATAGAACAGGTCCCGCGCCACGTTGAGGATCTTGTCGGCGGCGCGCAGCGGCGTTTCATTCTGGCCGCTGATCGACGGATCAATATTTTTGTCTTCAGTCATGGCGTGGTTCGGTTGACAATGTTACCGATCGGTACGTATTGGTTGCGGATCGAATCTGGAACGTACCGGTAAGTAACATGAACAGCAGCCTCGCTCAATCCCGACCGCGCTCTCGGCCTTTCGGCCAGAACTACGCGTTCGTCGTCATCGGCGTCATTTTCGTGTGCCTGCTGATCGCGGCCGGCTTGCGTTCGGCACCGGCGGTGATGATGCTTCCGCTGGAAGACGCCTTCGGCTGGCGGCGCGACGTGATCTCCTTCGCCGCCGCCACGGGCATCCTGCTCTACGGCCTGACCGGGCCCTTCGCGGCGGCGCTGATGGAGCGCATCGGCCTGCGCCGCACGCTGGTCGGCGCGCTGGCGCTGATGTCGGCCTCGATCGCCTCCAGCCTGCTGATGACCCAGCCGTGGCAGTTGGTGGCGACGTGGGGCGTCTTTTCCGGTATCGGCTCGGGTGCCGTGGCGATGGTGCTTGGCGCCACGGTGGTCACACGCTGGTTCAAGACCAATCGCGGCCTGATGATGGGGCTGATGTCGGCCTCCAGCGCCACCGGCCTTTTGGTGTTCCTGCCGCTGCTCGCCTCCCTGGCGGAATCCGGCGGTTGGAAGCCGGTAGCGGTGGCCGTCTCGATCGCCACGGCCTGCCTGATCCCGCTGGCTTTCCTGCTGGTGCCGGAACGGCCTGCCGCCATCGGCACGGTCCGCTATGGCGCCGACGCCGACGACGTGCCTCCGGTCTCGCCCGCGGCACAAGGCAATTTCATTGCTCATACGTTCGGCATGCTGCGTCGCGCCGCCGCCACGCGCAACTTCTGGTATCTCTTCGCCACCTTCTTCATCTGCGGCTTCACCACCAACGGGCTGGTGGGCACGCACCTGATCGCCTTCTGCGGCGACAACGGCATCAGCGAGGTGAAGGCCGCGGGCCTGCTCTCGATGATGGGCATCTTCGACCTGATCGGCACGACGTTCTCCGGCTGGCTCACCGACCGGTTCGACGCGCGCAAGCTGCTCGGCGTCTACTACGCGGTGCGCGGGCTGGCGCTGATCTACCTGCCGTTCTCCGGCTTCTCCGGGCCGGCGCTGGTCGTCTTCGCCGTCTTCTACGGGCTCGACTGGATCGCCACCGTGCCGCCGACGCTGAAGCTGACCAACGAGGCGTTCGGTGAGCGCAGCGGGCCGATCGTGTTCGGCTGGATCCTCGCCGGTCATCAGGTGGGGGCCGCCGTGGCCGCCTATTTCGGCGGCTACATGCACGAATTGCAGGGAAGCTACGATCTCGCCTTCCAGATCGCCGGCATGACCGGCATCATCGCCGCCTGCCTGGCGCTGCTGATCAACGCCACGCCGGTCAAGATGGACCCGGAGCCGCAGGCGGCGTGAGGCGGTAGTCTTGACCGTCGGTTCTTCGGAGAGGTTCCGGAATGGGTCCCGGATACGGGCCGCTCGCTGCGCCCACAGCCCGTTCCGGGATGACGCGGCATTGATGCAAGCGTCAATCGCAGCCGTTGGCGATTGACATTCTTGCTTGCAGCATCGTCATCCCGGCCGACCGAAGCGTAGCGAAGGGAGAACCGGGATCCATTCCGGACCGTTTCCCGTAAAATCTCGTTCGGCGGAAACCCCTCAGCGCTCCGTCAGTTTCAGCTCGATGCGGCGGTTCTTCGAGCGCGCCTCGTCCGTGTCGGCGGCATCCAGCGGCTGGAACTCGCCGAAACCGGCGGCGACGAGGCGGTTGGCCGGCACGCCGTTGGCGATCAGGAACTTCACCACCGATATGGCGCGGGCCGACGACAGCTCCCAATTGTCCTTGAAGCGGCCGGTGCCGGACAGCGGCCTGTCGTCGGTGTGGCCGTCGACGCGCAGCACCCAGTTGATCTCCGGCGGGATTTCCTTCTGCAACTCGATGATCGCATCGGCCAGCTTCTTCATCTCCCCCTTGCCGGCGTCGTTGATCTCGTCCGAGCCGGTCGGAAACAGCACTTCGGACTGGAACACGAAGCGGTCGCCGACGATGCGGATGTTCTCGCGGTCGGACAGGATCTCGCGCAGCCGGCCGAAGAAATCCGAGCGGTAGCGGTTCAACTCCTGCACGCGCTGCGCCAGCGCCACGTTGAGGCGGCGGCCGAGGTCGGCGATCTTGGTGTTGGACTCCTTGTCTTTCTCCTCCGACACCTGGAGCGCGTCTTCCAGCGCGGCGATCTGCTTGCGCAACGCGGCGATCTGCTGGTTGAGGATCTCGACCTGGGACAGCGCGCGCTGGCTGATCTGCTTCTGGCTGTCGAGTTCGCCCGAAAGCTGGTCGGCCCGCGCAGTGGCGGCTTCGCCCGCCCCGGAGCCCTGGGCCAGCAACTGCTCCAACCGGCTCTTTTCGGATTCGGCGGCGCTGAGCGAGGCCTGCAGATTAGCGAGCTGGTCCTGCGCGTCCTGGTTGTTGCCCTTTTCCAGCGCCAGCAGTTGCGTCAACTCGTTGATCTGCGAGTTCAGCCGGTTCAGCACCTCGTCCTTGCCGGAAATCTCGCGCCCGAGCAGGAACTGCGCCAGCACGAACACCGACAGCAGGAACATGAAGGTCAGCAGCAGCGTCGACAGCGCGTCGACGAAGCCCGGCCAGTAGTCGATGCGGCGGTCGGCGCGGCGCGAGCGGGCGAGCGCCACCTAGTGCACTCCCTGCTGTTTCTTCAGCGCGTCGGCGATCTTCTCCAGCGTGGCACGCATGGCCTTCTGCTCGTCCGATTGCGCCTCCACCCAGTCGCGCATGATCTGCTGCTCGGAGCGCATGTTCTTGACCAGGCCGGAAATGCCGTCGGCGAGGCTCGCCATGGCGCTGGCGACGCGCGGGTTGGCGCCGCCGTTTTCCTGCATGTGCTTGAGCCGCTCGGACAGAAGCCTGATCTCCTCGACGGAATCGATCTTCGTCGGCTCGGCCGCCACGGTGATGTCGGAGGAGAGGTCGGTGACGGAGGACAGCCAGTTCTCCAGCTCGGTGTAGAAGCGCGTCTGCGCGCGGCCGGCCTGCAGGTCGAGGAAGCCGAGGATGAGCGAGCCGGACAGGCCGAACAGCGATGACGAGAAGGCCGTGCCCATGCCGGCGAGCGGCGCGGCAAGCCCGGTCTTCAGCGCATCGAGCATGGAGGAGGCGTCGCCGGCGCCGGGATCGAGCGCCTGGATGGTATCGCTGATCGAGCCGATCGTCTTGAGCAGGCCCCAGAAGGTGCCGAGCAGGCCAAGGAAGACCAGCAGGCCGACGAGATAGCGCGATGTATCGCGGCTTTCGTCGAGCCGGGTGGCGATCGAATCCAGCATGGTACGCATCGACGAGGTCGAAAAGGCCATCGAGGAGGAGCGGCTGACCATTGCCTTCATCGGCGCCAGCAGCACCGGCTCGGTCGTTTCCGAGCCGGCGCGGAAGGAATTCACCCAGCGCACTTCGCGAAACAGCCGGCCGACCTGCACGAAGGCGAGCAGGATGCCGACCACGAGCACGCCGACGATCAGCCCGTTGAGGCCGGGATTGGAGACGAAGGCAGTGGATATCTGCCGGGTCAGGATGATGGCGATGAAGGCGACGATGGCCAGGAAGACGACCATGGTCAGCACGAAGACCTGCGGGCTGGAGAGCTTGTGCGGGTCGTAGCTCAGCACGTCCGAGCGCCTGCCGGGTCCTAACGATTTGAGAAAGGTCATGCCGCTGTCGCCATTCGCCTGTACCGCCCGTTTGGCTGCCGATCACGTTTTGCAGCGACTCTAAACGGAAATGCGGCCAAATTGAAAGGCGATTGCCGCGCTCCGCCCGCTCCGCTCACAGGCGCGCGAAGACCAGCGTGTCGAACAGCGCGGCCAGATGCAGTCCGGCACCCAGCACCACGAAGCCGTGCCAGAGCGCCGCATGGTAGCGCAGCGCGTGCCAGGCGAAGAAGACCACGCCGAGCGAATAGACGACGCCGCCGGCGACGATCAGCGCCAGCGTGGCGGACGGCAGGGTTGCGACCAGCGGCCCGGCCAGCGCCAGCCCGCTCCAGCCGATCGCCAGGTAGAAGACGACGGCCAGCCGGTCGAAGCGGCCCGGCAAAAGCACCTTGACGGCGATGCCGAGCAGGGCGGCGGTCCAGACCGTCACGATCATCCAGCCGGCCAGCGGGGTCCGATGGAGCTGCGCCAGGAAGGGCGTGTAGGTGGCGGCGATGAGAAGATAGATCGCCGAATGGTCGAAGCGCCGCAGCACCCATTTGGCCGGCGAGGTCAGCGGCCACAGATTGTAGGCGAGCGAGACCGACAGTACGGTCAGCAGGGAGACGACGTAGAAGACGGCGGCGACATATTCGCCGGGCGCGGCATGGAAGGCCGCCAGCGCCAGCATCGCCGAGCCGGCGGCGATGGCCAGCACGATGCCGACCGCATGCACGATCCCGTCGGCGATCAGCTCGGCGCGCGAATAGCGCCAGCGCCCCCGAAAGGGAATTTTCAGTTCGGTCGATGTGTCGTTTGGGTCCATGCGTATGCCTGCCTACCCTCATCTGGGTAGCAAGCATCAATCGTGCCAGCTCACCGTTACGGAAATGCGACCATTCACTCCGGAATGAAGCGTCTCCTGGCACCTTTCGGCCTGCTCACCCGTTAGACTGTCAGGCATTTCGGTGAAGGAGGCCGGTGTCATGGGCGAAAGGAAAATCTTTCTTCAGGCGGCGCTGAACGGCGACCGCGACCATCCGGCGGCGCCGCGCACGCCGCAGGCGATCGCGGAACAGGCCCGCGTCGCCGTGGCGGCGGGCGCGCACTCGGTTCATATCCACGCCTACGACGACGGGCGCGAAACCCTCGATGCCGGACCGTGCGCGCAGGCGATCCGGACGGTCCGGGCCGCCTGTCCCGGCATTGCGATCTCGATGACCACGTCGGCGGCGATCGATCCGGACCCGGAGAGCCGGCTCCGCCGCATCGCGGCCTGGACCGATATGCCCGACCTCGTTTCCGCCAATCAGGGCGAGAAAGGTATTCTGGAACTCTGCGGCCTGATGCTGGACCGTGGCGTGCAGATCGAAGCCGGGCTGCTTGCGGAGAGAGATGCGCATCTGTTCGTCGCGTCCGGTCTGGCGCCGCGCTGCCGGCGCGTGCTGGTCGAACCGCTCGCCGCCGATGCGGAGGAGGCCGTTGGTCTCGCGGCGATCATGGAGCGCGTCGTCACGGAGGCCGGCATTGGGCTGGAGCAGGTCCATCATGGCGACGGCATCGCCTCCTGGGCGGTGAACCGGCGCGCCGTGGGGCGCGGCCACGGCATCAGGACGGGGCTCGAGGACACGCCCGTGTTGCCGGACGGCCGGGTGGCCACGGACAATGGCGATCTGGTCGCCGCCGCCGTCGGCCTCATCAAGGCGGCGGCCAACTGACGGCCGTCGCGGCGGCACTAGTTGGAGGTGGGTGGCCGTCTCAGGCCTTCAGCGGCTTCGTCACGGTCTTGAGCAGCGCCCGGTGGATCGCCTCGTTGCCGGCGACGACGCTGCCGTCGTCGAGCATGGCCTGGCCGCCATTGACGTCGGAGACGAAGCCGCCCGCCTCGCGGATGAGCAGGATGCCGGCGGCGATGTCCCAGGCCGACAGGCCGCGCTCCCAGAAACCGTCGAAGCGGCCGGCCGCGACATAGGCGAGGTCGAGCGAGGCGGAGCCGAGGCGGCGCACGCCCGAAACCTCGCCCATGACGTTGCGCAACTCGACCAGGAAATTGCCGTGATGGCCGCGCCCGAGATGCGGCAGGCCGCAGCCGATCACGGCGTCGGTCAGCTTGGCGCGCGCGGCGACGCGCAGACGGCGGTCGTTGAGGAAGGCGCCGCCGCCGCGCTCGGCGGTGTAGAGCTCGTCCATCGCCGGATTGTAGACGACGGCGGCGACCAGCTGGCTCTGCCGCTCCAGTGCGATGGAGATGGAAAACACCGGAATGCCGTGCAGGAAATTGGTGGTGCCGTCGAGCGGATCGACGATCCAGCGGTGCTGGTCGTCGTCGCCGGAAACCGCGCCGCGCTCCTCCATCAGGAAGGCATAGCCGGGGCGGGCGCGCGACAGCTCGGTATGGATGATCTCCTCGGCCTTGCGGTCGGCCTGGCTGACATAGTCGCCCGGTCCCTTCATCGACACCTGCAGGTTCTGCACCTCGCCGAAGTCGCGCGACAGCGAGCGCCCGGCCTTCATCGCGGCCTGGACCATGACGTTGAGAAGAGCGGAACGGGCCATGGGGTGGGATCTTTCGTTGGTTAGCGGCAGTCGTCAGTCGCAATAGGCAGTCGGGAAGGGCCTGTGAAGGGCTAATAGCACCCTTGCGACGCCACAGGAATTTTCTGTCGTTCCGACTGCCTATTGGCGACTGCCGACTGCCGGACTTCAATCCGCCCGACGCAGATAAGTGATTTCGTTGGTGTCCACCAGAATCCGCTCGCCCGCCTCGATGAAGGGCGGCACCAGCACGCGGATGCCGTTCTCCAGGATCGCCGGCTTGTAGGAAGACGCTGCCGTCTGCCCCTTCACGACCGGATCGGCCTCGGCGATCGAAAGCACCACCTGGTCGGGCAGGGAGATGCCGATGGGCTTTTCGCCATAGAGGCGCACCGTCACCATCATGCCGTCCTGCAGGAAGGCGGCGCGGTCGCCGACGAATTCCTTCTGCAGTTCGAGCTGCTCGTAGCTCTCGGTGTCCATGAAGACCAGCGCGTCGCCTTCCTCATAGAGATAGGAGAAATCCTTGTATTCAAGGTCGACCTGCTCGACGGTCTCGGCGGAGCGGAAGCGCTCGTTGAGCTTGGTGCCGTTGAGAAGGTTCTTCAGCTCGACCTGGTTGTAGGCGCCGCCCTTGCCGGGCTTGACCGAATTGGCCTTCACCGCCACCCACAGGCCGCCGTCATGCTCTATGACGCTGCCGGGACGGATTTCGTTGCCGCTGATCTTGGCCATGTGTCGTGGTCCGGAAAAGGAGTCGAGAAACGGAATTTGCGCCCGCGACAGGCGCGCTTTCCGCGCCCCAAGACCACAATTCCGAGGCCGAGGCAAGGTGCGGGGCCATGACCGTCAGGGCAATCGCATAGGGTTGGGTACCCCCACCCCTAACCCCTCCCCACAGGGGGGAGGGGGATTTTGCGGCAGCGCCATAAAGCGTTGAACCCTGGGCATTGACAGTGGGCGTCGACGCTGGAGATTTTGCGCCGGACGATGGCGCCGGCGTCCCCTCCCCCTTGTGGGGAGGGGTTAGGGGTGGGGGTGTGCGACAGTCCCGCCTGTGCCGATGCGGGACGGAAAGGTTAACAAAGGATCGTGCCAACCTGTCTTCCGGAGTGCCAGATCTGTGGATCGTCGGTGGACAGGCTGTGGATAATACCAGATGTAGCGGTGAACATACCGGAAACATCCGCTCATCGCTGATTCGTCGCCGATTCGTTCCGGCTTTGATCGAAGCGTTAACGGGATACGCCGCGCCGGGGCGAGCGCCGCTAAGACGGCGTTAGGGAATATGAACGAAATCATAATGTTGCGGCACCCGGCTAAGGCCGCGGCGCCGTCATTGCTCCCCGCAGCCGGCAAAAGTTAACGGCACGCCGGCGAATGGCTCGGCCTGTCAATCCCGCGATTCAGCATCTGGTAGCCCGCCGCCACCTGGAAGCCATATTTAGCCGTGAACGAAGCATGAATCTCCGCGAGTCAGTGATTCGTCGCCGATTCGTTCCAGACTCGTTCCATCCGTTAACGCGACCGGCTGCCGACTGACGCGCCATGCGCGGCGCCGGGCAAACATTGTTCTTTCGCCCGGCGGTGCAAATCCCTATGTGTCGGCTGTCCGCACGGCCTGAAGCAGCGAGCAAAAGGCTCTCATCCGACCGATGAACATCCAGACAAGACAGACCGAGCCGCTGGTCCTTTCAGGGCGGGACGTGACGGCGGTGCTCGGCCCCACCAATACCGGCAAGACGCATCTCGCCATCGAGCGCATGGCCGCCCACGAGAGCGGCGTCATCGGCCTGCCGCTCAGGCTGCTGGCGCGCGAGGTCTATGCGCGCATGTGCGAGAAGGTCGGCGCGGCCAAGGTCGCGCTGGTCACCGGCGAGGAGAAGATCCAGCCTATGAGCGCGCGCTACACGGTCTGCACGGTGGAGGCGATGCCGCGCCAGACCGATGCCGCCTTCGTGGCGATCGATGAGGTGCAACTCGCCGGGGACTTGGAGCGCGGCCACATCTTCACCGACCGCATCCTAAACCTGCGTGGCCGGCAGGAGACGCTGCTGCTGGGTGCGGCCACCATGCAGGGCATATTGCAGAAGCTGCTCAAGGGCGTGTCCGTGGTGACGCGGCCGCGGCTGTCGCACCTCGCCTATGCCGGCTCCAAGAAGCTGACACGGCTGCCGCGCCGCAGCGCGATCGTCGCCTTCTCGGCCGACGAGGTCTACGCCATCGCGGAACTGATCCGCCGCCAGCAGGGCGGGGCGGCCGTGGTGCTCGGCGCGCTGTCGCCCCGCACCCGCAACGCGCAGGTCGCGCTCTACCAGAACGGCGACGTCGACTATCTGGTGGCGACCGACGCCATCGGCATGGGGCTGAACCTCGACGTCGATCACGTCGCCTTCGCGCAGAACCGCAAGTTCGACGGCTACCAGTTCCGCCAGCTCACCGCCGCCGAGCTCGGCCAGATCGCCGGGCGAGCGGGGCGGCACCTGCGCGACGGCACGTTCGGCGTCACAAGCCGGGTCGATCCGCTCGACGAGGAACTGGTGCACCGGATCGAGAGCCACGATTTCGACCCCGTGAAGGTGCTGCAATGGCGCACCGCCGATTTCGATTTCTCGTCGCTCGACGCGCTTCGGCGCTCCATCGAGACCAACGCGCCGGTCGAGGGGCTGACGCGGGCACTGCCGGCCGTCGATGCGCAGGCGCTGGAGCGGCTGGCCGGCGAGGGCGAGATCCGCGCGCTGGCAAGCGGGAGGGAGCGGGTGGCGCTGCTGTGGGAGGCCTGCGCGCTGCCCGACTACCGCAGGATCGCGCCGGCCCAGCACGCCGACCTCATCTCGTCCATCTATATCGATCTCGCCCGGCGCGGCCATGTCGACGAAAACTACATGGCCGAGCAGGTGCGGCGCGCCGACACCACCGAGGGCGACATCGACACGCTGTCGCACCGCATCGCCGAAATCAGGACCTGGACCTTCGTTTCCAACCGCCCTGGCTGGTTGGCCGATCCGTCACACTGGCGCGAAAAGACGCGCGAAATCGAAGACAGGCTGTCGGACGCGCTGCATGAGCGGTTGACGAAACGCTTCGTAGACCGCAGGACTTCCGTCCTCATGCGGCGGCTCAGAGAAAACACGATGCAAGATGCCGAAATAAGCGCCAGCGGAACGGTCCTCGTCGAGGGTCACCATGTCGGCGAATTGCAGGGGTTCCGCTTCACCGCCGACCCGGGCGCCGGCGGCGAGGACGCCAAGGCGGTGAAGGCGGCCGCGCAGAAGGCGCTGGCCCCCGAGTTCGAGGCGCGCGCCGAGCGCTTCGCGGCTTCCGGCAACAGCGACATCGCGCTTGCCTCCGATGGCACGCTGCGCTGGATCGGCGCGCCGGTCGGCACGCTGGCGGCGGGCGAGGACATATTGAAGCCGCGCGTCATCCTGCTGGCCGACGAACAGCTTACCGGCCCTGCCCGCGACAAGGTCGCGGCGCGCGCCGAGCGCTTCGTCAATTTCCAGATCGAGAGCCTGCTCAAGCCGCTGGTCGACCTCAGGAATGCCGAGCAGTTGACAGGCATCGCGCGCGGCATCGCGTTCCGGCTGGTCGAGCAGCTCGGTCTCGTCAACCGGCGCGACATCGCCGAGGAGATGCGTTCGCTCGACCAGGAAGGGCGCGCGGCGCTCAGGCGGCTCGGGGTGCGCTTCGGCGCCTACCACGTCTTCATCCCGTCGCTGGTCAAGCCGGCGCCGGCCGGGCTGATCACGCTTTTGTGGGCGCTGAAGAACGACGGCAAGGACAAGATGGGCTTCGGCGACATCGTGCACGCGCTGGCGTCGGGCCGCACCTCCGTGGTCGTCAACCAGTCGTTCGACAAGGAATTCTACAGGCTCGCCGGCTACCGCAACCTGGGGCGCCGCGCGGTGCGCGTCGATATCCTCGAACGCCTCGCCGACCTGATCCGCCCGGCGGTCAACTGGAAGCCGGGTCTCGGCGCCCGCCCGGACGGCGCCTATGACGGCCAGGTCTTCATGGTGACGCCGCCGATGCTGTCGATCCTCGGCGCCACGCCCGACGACATGGAGGAAATCCTCAAGGGTCTCGGCTACCGCGCCGAGCCGAAGCCGGCCGAAGAGGTCAAGGCGAAGCTGGACCAGATCGACGCGGCCCATCACGCCGCGGTCGAGGCGAAGGCGGCTGAAGCGGAAGCTGCGAAGGCCAAGGCGGCGGAGGCTGCTGCGGAAACATCGGAGACATCCGTAGCGATAGAGGGTGCTGCAGAGACCGATCAGCAGGCAGGTGAGGCTACCGCCGAAGACGGCGCCGTGCTTTCCTCCCCCCCTGAGGGGGGTGAGGCGCGCTCGGCCGAGGGCCGATCGATCGACAACGATTTGTCGATCGAAGCGAGGAACGCCCGGAGCGATAGCGAAGGGCCTGAGCCGCAGGGGGCGGAGGGGGTTGCCGAAGCTGGCTCCGACGTTCCTGCTGTTGGGCAGGCAGAAATCTCCGATCAGGCGTCGCATGATGAAAATGTCGGCGCGGTTGAGATGACCCCTCCCGACCTGCCTTCGGCTGGCCACCCTCCCCTCGAGGGGGAGGGGGACGTCGGCGCGGCAGCCACAGCATCCACCGAGATCCAGCCGCAGGCCGAAACCGCATCTCCCGAGCCCGAGACCGAAGCGGAAGAGCCCAAGCCGATTCTTCTGTGGCGGCAGCAGCGGTTCGACCGGCCGCGCGGCGGCCAGCGCCATGACCATCGCGGGCGCGGCGGTCCGCGGCACGGCAGGCCGGGCGACGCGCAGGCCGGCGATCAGCAACCGGGCGACAGGCAGCCGGGCGAAAGGCAGGGCAACTGGAAGAAGGGCCGTGGCCGCCAGCATGACGGCCAGGGAAGCGGTCCGGGGCAGGGCGAACGCCGCGACGGCCGTCCGGCGTGGAAGGACAAGCCCGACAACAGGCGCTCCTCCGGCGGACACGCGGGGGGCGGACCCGGCGGCGGAAAGAACGGCGGTCAGGGCAAGACGCGGCCGCGCGAGGAAAGGCCGGCGCGTTTCGATCCCGACTCGCCCTTCGCCAAGCTGGCGGCGCTGCGTGACCAGCTCAAGAAATAGTCCGGCAAAGGCTTTCTGAGCCCGCGATGGTGACCGAAGGCCGCCAGCGCATCGACAAGTGGCTGTTCTTCTCGCGCGCGGTGAAGTCGCGCTCGCTGGCCGCCAAGCTGGTGACGGCGGGGCGCGTGCGCATCAATCGCGACAAAGCGGCGCAGGCCTCGGATTTCGTCAAGGCGGGCGACGTGCTCACCATCACGCTGGAGCGCCGCGTTCTCATCTGGAAAGTGCTCGATGCGGGCGCTCGCCGCGGTCCGGCGCCGGAGGCACGCATGCTCTACGAGGACATGTCGCCGCCCGCCCGCGCGCCCGATCCCGCGCTGCCCGACGCGCTGCCGCCGCTCCGGGACGTCGGCAGCGGCCGCCCGACGAAAAAGGAACGGCGCCAGCTCGACCGCTTCAGGGACGGCGACTGAGCGCGGCGCTCTCCGGCTGACCACAGGCCCTGAAAAATCATTTCCCGGCCGGGCGGGCGTGCAGGAAAGCCACCCTTGCAAGAGGCCTGCAAAGGGGATACCTCACCGCCGAACACGCCGAAATGACGGGACTTTCCCGGAGCCGCCTATGACCTACATCGTCACCGACAACTGCATCAAGTGCAAGTATATGGACTGTGTCGAGGTCTGTCCGGTCGACTGTTTCTACGAAGGCGAGAACATGCTCGTCATCCACCCGGACGAGTGCATCGACTGCGGCGTGTGCGAGCCCGAATGCCCGGCCGACGCGATCAAGCCGGATACCGAGCCGGGGCTCGACAAATGGCTCCAGATCAACACCGAATACGCGGACAAGTGGCCGAACATCGCCACCAAGAAGGAACCGCCCGAGGACGCCAAGCAGTTCGACGGCGAGACCGGCAAGTTCGAGAAGTATTTTTCGCCGGAGCCGGGCGCGGGCGACTGAAAACCTGACGCTGGGGAAGGCAAGGCGATATTTCGAGGCGGCGCCCGCTTGGCGGGCGCTACCGTTCGCTTGTGCGGCAAAATCTTGATTCTTCCGACTTTTTGTGTTACATAATCCGGACATGCCGGTGACACGACGTCGATTTATGGCGCGAAGCCTTACTCACTGAAAGGTGCCTTTCATCACCCGGACCAGAGCAATCTGGGTCGGCAATCGCGATTTTTGCGGTGCCTGCCTTTGAGCTTTCCGGGCAAGGACGTCGCGCGGCAAACGGACCGGCAAGGGTCCGACAGCGGAGTTCAGCCGGCATGATGCCGGCTACAACCAAGGAGTGCAGGGCGTAATGGCAACAGCAACCCCCCAGAAGAAGTCCGCAGCCGCGGCTGGCCGCCACGGCTTCAAGACCGGTGAGTTCATCGTCTATCCGGCGCATGGCGTCGGCCAGATCGTGTCGATCGACGAGCAGGAAGTCGCCGGCATGAAGCTCGAGCTGTTCGTCATCGACTTCCAGAAGGACAAGATGCGCCTCAAGGTGCCGGTCGCCAAGGCCACTTCGATCGGCATGCGCAAGCTTTCCGAGACCGACTATGTCGAGCGCGCTCTGAAGGTCGTGCAGGGCCGTGCCCGCGTCAAGCGCACCATGTGGTCGCGCCGCGCGCAGGAATACGACGCCAAGATCAATTCCGGCGACCTGATCTCGATCTCCGAAGTCGTGCGCGATCTCTACCGCGCCGAGAACCAGCCCGAGCAGTCCTACTCCGAGCGCCAGCTCTACGAGGCGGCGCTCGACCGCATGGCGCGCGAGATCGCTGCCGTGAACCGGATGTCGGAGACCGAGGCGGTGCGCCTCATCGAGGTCAACCTGAACAAGGGGCCGAAGCGCGGCGCCAAGGCCGAGGCCGACAACGAAGAGTCCGAGCAGGAAGAAGCTGCCTGAGCCGCTTTCGCCTGAACACGATCACGAAGACCCGGCCGTCGCGCCGGGTCTTTTTGTTTTGAGAGGGCGAAGTGGCGCGGTGGTTCGTCATCCTGTCGCGAAGCAGGCCGAAGGCCGCCGCCGGGACGCTCGGATTCGAGCCTGAGCAACGCTGCCACACGAGACAGCGGAAGAAGACCGCTGTTTCGGCATCGCAGGTATCTCGCCATCGTTCGGGCATGGATCCTCGGGTCGCGTTCCGCTTCGCTCCCCTTGCCCGAGGATGACGAGGGCGCGTTGTTTCGACCTTCATTTGTCCACCACTTCCGCATCGATGCGACAATGCCTGCCGTCTCGCTATGGGCGGACGCACAGGGAAAGGCGGCGATGGACTGGGCGGCGGCGATCGAATGGAACCGGACAGCGCTGACGCGCGTGCTGGCCATGCTCGTCGCCATGACCGGGGTAGGGAGCGGGCAGTCGGCAATCGCCGGCCGGCAGTCGGAACAGGGATCGGCGCAGGTTGTTGATGGCTTGGCCGACCGCCTGTCGCCGGCTGGTGGCCATCCTCCATTACTGCCGCGTCATCTGCACCGAGCCGTGCTTCGCCTGCTGCGCCCGGCAGAGGCCGCTGCGCGACGGCTGGTCATCGCCGCGGCGCGCGGGCTGATGGTGGCGCCGGTAACGATGCGCCAGGCGAGGCCGGATCAAGTGACTGTGCGCCGCGGCGCCGGTATCTCGAAACCGGCCATCGTCCTAGCACCCCCACCCCTAACCCCTCCCCACAAGGGGGAGGGGGCCGTCCACGTCGCGCCCCGCTCTCCAGCGTGTGCGCCAAGCGCAAAGGCTGCAGAATTCCCCTCCCCCTTGTGGGGAGGGGTTAGGGGTGGGGGTACGAAAACGTCGGCCGGAAAGCTCGGCTTTCCCCTTTTTGATTCCTTGCCCCGAGACCGTCCGTACCGTCCACGCCAGAGCAGCGTGCCGCGCATATCGGTGCCTGGCTTCAGCCGGCTTGCCCCCGTCACTGTCCGCCCGCCGCCGGCACCCGACGATCTTCTCGACGCCACGCGGCTCAACCTGCGCCTTTCCGCGCTCCAGCGCGTGCTGGACGACCTGCCGCGCCAGGCGCAACGCTTCGCGCGCTGGCAGGCGCGTTCCAGGGAGCGGCGCGACGGGCCGGGTGAGCCGCGCTCCCTTCTTGCGGGAGCGACAAGAGTCGGAAGGACAGGGGCGGGAGCGACGGGCGTCGTAAGGGCAGGGGCTGCGGCAAAGCGCCGGTGGACGCGGATATGGCCGCTGCGCCCCGGCCGGCCGCCGGGCTGGAGGCGCAGGTTCAAACAGGATGTCCACCATATTCTCGACAACGCCCACGGCCTCGCTCTGTTCGCGCTGGCCGAACGCCCCGACACGTCCTGAGCGCTCCGCAGGTGCCCGTCCGCCTGTCAATCCGCTGTCTTCATCGCCCCGGCTCATGCCCCGGTGCTCATCCGGTCGTGCCTGCCGCGCCGAGGGCAGGCGCCTGCACGGGCGGCGGCAAGGCGAGGCAGGCGGCGCAAACGGCGCGGCGATGGGCGCGCTTGGCGAACCAGCCGATCTGTGGGCATGGTATCGGGAACAGGACGGCTTGCGCGAGGGCAGGATGGCATCGTTGAAGGAATTGAAGACCCATCTAAGGCTGGAAGCGCTCGGCCGCCGCGATGCGCTCGATCCGGACTGGCGCATCGAGGCCTCGCTGCGCATGGCTGGCCATGCCGGGGCGATCGACCTGACGCACGGACCTGTGGTGTCCGGCTTCATGCCGATCCGCTCGGAGGCCGATCTGAGACCGTCGATGGCGGCGCTGGCGGACCGGGGCGCGCGGCTCGCCCTGCCGGTCGTGCTCGACCGCGAAACCATCGTCTTTCGCGAACTGGTGCGCGGCGCGCCGATGGTTTCCACCGGTTTCGGCACCTCCGGTCCGGGACCGGAGGCGGCCGTCCTCGACCCGGACATCATGCTGGTGCCGCTGGCGGCCTTCGACCGGCGCGGCCATCGGCTCGGTTACGGCGCCGGCCATTACGACCGTGCCATCGCGCGGCTGCACGCGGCCGGCTGGCGCCCGCACCTCATCGGCGTCGCCTTCGACTGCCAGGAGGTCGAGCGCGTGCCCGACGAGGCCCATGACGTGATGCTCGCCGAAATCCTCACCGAGAGCGGGTTGCGGACATTCGCCGCGCCCGGCTAAAGTCCCGCCGACATATCCGCGCGTGACCTCCTGAAAGTCATGCAGTCTTGGGCAGCTTTCGGACATCGCATGCGACTTCTCTTTCTCGGCGACATGGTGGGCAAGACCGGCCGCACGGCGGTGTGGGAGCAGCTTCCCGGCCTGATCTCGGATTTCCGGCTCGACTTCGTCATCGTCAACGGCGAGAACGCGGCCGGCGGCTTCGGCATCACCCGCGACATATTCCAGTCCACGCTCGACGCCGGCGCCGACGTGGTCACGACCGGCAACCACGTCTGGGACCAGCGCGAGGCGCTGACCTTCGCTTCGCAGGAGGACCGCTTCCTTCGGCCGGCCAATTTTCCGAGGGGGACGCCGGGGCGCGGGTCCGGCGTCTACATCGCCCGCAACGGCGCGCGCGTGTTCGTCTCCAACATCATGGGCCGGGTGTTCATGCACCCCGAACTGGACGATCCGTTCCAGTCCGGCGAGCAGGAGCTTTCCACCTGTCCGCTGGGCGAGCAGGCCGACGCGGTGATCGTCGACTTCCATGCCGAGGCGACGAGCGAGAAGATGTGCTTCGGCCATTTCGTCGACGGACGCGCCAGCGCGGTGATCGGCACGCATACCCACCAGCCGACGGCCGACCACCAGATCCTCGACGGCGGCACGGCCTATATTTCAGACGCCGGCATGTGCGGCGACTACGATTCCTCGCTCGGCATGGACAAGGAGGAGCCGCTCAACCGCTTCCTGTCGAAAGTGCCGAAGGGTCGCTTCGAGGCGGCCAAAGGCCCGGCGACGCTGTGCGGCGTCGGCATCGAGATTTCCGATCGCACGGGCCTGGCAGAGCGCATTGCGCCCTTCCGCCGGGGACCGCGGCTGGAAGAAACCGTTCCCGCGTTCTGGTCATGAGCTTGAACTTTGCCGGCGCCGCACCTAACTGCCGGCAATCCACGGGCCGATCCGCAGGCTTGGCCCTGGGCATATCTGACGCCGCCACCGCCACCTGACTGGGACGACGCCATTGCCGCTGATCGATTTCCTCAGCCCCCATTTCGCCTTCGTCTCCGACCCGACTGCGTGGGCTGCCCTGCTGACGCTGATCGTGCTGGAGGTCGTGCTCGGCATCGACAACCTGATCTTCATCTCGATCCTGACCAACAAGTTGCCGGAAGCGCAGCGGGTGCCGGCAAGGCGACTGGGCATCTCGGCCGCGCTCGTCATGCGGCTGATCCTGCTGGCGACGATCTCGATCATCGTGCAACTGACCACGCCGGTCTTCACAGCCTTCGGCCACGGCTTTTCCTGGCGCGACCTGATCCTGGTCGCCGGCGGCCTGTTCCTGGTCTGGAAGGCGACGAAGGAGATTCACCACACGGTCGACCCGGCCGAGCATGAGGATCCATCCGTTGACAAGACCCTGCAACTGAGCCTCGCCGGCGCAATCTTCCAGATCCTGTTGCTCGACCTCGTCTTCTCGATCGATTCCATCATCACCGCCGTCGGCATGACCGACGAGATCGCCATCATGTATATCGCCGTGATCGTCGCGGTGTCGGTGATGATGCTGGCCGCCACGCCGCTCGCCAACTTCATCGAGAAGAACCCGACCATCGTCATGCTGGCGCTGGGCTTCCTTTTGATGATCGGCATGACGCTGATCGCCGACGGGTTCGGCTACCATGTGCCGAAGGGCTATATCTACGCGGCGATGGGCTTTTCGGCACTGGTCGAAGGGCTCAATATGCTGGCGCGGCGCAGGAAGGCCAGGCGCGGCGGCCATTGACGCCGGTTCCGGCACCGATGCCGTGATGCGTTCGGTTCCGGGGAAAAGGCAGCCGGCCTTTCCCTGCCGCCCGACTGGACGAAATGAGCCGGTTTATCTATAAGCGCCGGCAAATCCGACAGTCCGAGAGAAAATCCGCGGGAGCCCAATGGCCGGCCATTCACAGTTCAAGAACATCATGCACCGCAAGGGTCGCCAGGACGCGATCCGCTCGAAGCTGTTCTCCAAGCTGGCGCGCGAGATCACCGTCGCCGCCAAGCTCGGCACGCCCGACCCGGCCATGAACCCGCGCCTTCGCCTGGCCATCCAGGCGGCCAAGGCCGAGTCGATGCCGAAGGACAATATCCAGCGCGCCATCAACAAGGCGAGCGGCGGCGACAGCGAGAACTACGAGGAAGTGCGCTACGAGGGCTACGGCCCCGGTGGCGTGGCGCTGATCGTGGAAGTGCTGACCGACAACCGCAACCGCTCCGCTTCCAACGTGCGCGCGGCCTTCACCAAGGCCGGCGGCGCGCTCGGCGAGACCGGCTCGGTGTCCTTCATGTGGGATCGCGCCGGCGAGATCACCTACCCGGCTTCCGCGGGCGACGCCGACAAGGTGATGGACGCCGCGATCGAGGCCGGCGCAGAGGATGTCGAGAGCGACGAGGACGGCCACACCATCTATTGCGGCTTCGAGGATCTCGGTGATGTCTCGAAGGCGCTGGAGGCCGCGCTCGGCGAGGCGCAATCGGTCAAGGCGATCTGGAAGCCGCAGAACAACGTGCCTGTCGACGAGGAGCGCGCGCAGTCGCTGATGAAGCTGGTCGCCACGCTCGAGGACGATGACGACGTGCAGAACGTCTACGCCAATTTCGAGGTGGACGACGCCACGCTGGCCAAGCTCAGCGCGGCCTGACTTTTTCGACGGGCGAGGTCATCTCTGGATGAAGCTCCCATGAATGAAGCGAAGCCCCGCATCGTCATCACCTACTGCACCCAGTGCCAGTGGTTGCTGCGCGCCGGCTGGATGGCGCAGGAGCTGCTCTCCAGCTTCGGCGCCGATCTCGGCGAAGTGACGCTGGTGCCGGGCACGGGCGGCGTCTTCACCATCACCTGTGACGGTGAACTGATCTGGGATCGCAAGCGCGACGGCGGATTTCCCGACGCGGCCGAACTGAAGCGCCGCGTGCGCGACCTTGTCTGGCCCGAGCGGGAACTGAGGCACTCGGAGAAGAAGAAGGGCTGAGGCTCGGAGCGTCTGCGCCATTCCTCACCCTTCTCCGCCGGTGGCAGCGCAATTGTCAACGGGGCGCTGTACCCCCACCCCTAACCCCTCCCCACAAGGGGGAGGGGGATTTTGCGGCAGCGTCACGACGAGCCAACCTCGGCAATTTTGGACAAGACGGTATGTCGGCGTCTCCCTCCCCCTTGTGGGGAGGGGACAGGGGTGGGGGTATGCGACGGTCGGATTTAAGCGCCTACTCCGCCACCGGCGTCCAGATGACGTCGTCGATGCGCGCGGCGCCGGTCGCGAGCATGACCAGCCGGTCGAAGCCGAGGGCGATGCCGCTGGCCTCGGGCATCAGGGCGAGAGCAGCCAGGAAATCCTCGTCGATCGGATAGCGCTCGCCGTAGATGCGCTCCTTCTCGTCCATGTCGGCCTCGAAGCGGCGGCGCTGCTCGGCCGGGTCGGTCAACTCGCCGAAACCGTTGGCGAGTTCCACGCCGCAGGCATAGAGCTCGAAGCGCTCGGCGACGCGCGGGTCGCGGGTGCTGGGGCGCGCAAGGGCTGCCTCGGGAACCGGATATTCGTAGAGGACGGTCGCTCGGCCATGCCCGAGATTGGGCTCGATCCTCTCGACCATGACGCGGCTGAACAGGTCGCCCCAATTGTCGTCGGGCGCGGTGCGGATGCCGGCCTGCGTCAGTGCGGCCCGCAGCGCATCGCCGTCCGTCGCGCCGTCGGGGGCGACGGTCGCCAACAAATCGATGCCGGCGTGACGATCGAAGGCCTCGGCGACGCTCAGGCGTTCAGGCACGGCGAAGGGATCGGCCTCGCGGCCGCGGTAGGTCAGGCGCTTCGTTCCGGCGCGCTCGGCGGCGAGCGCCAGGAAGGCGGCGCAATCGTCCATCAGCGCCTCGTAGGGCTCGCCGGCGCGATACCATTCCAGCATGGTGAATTCGGGATGATGCAGCGGCCCGCGCTCACGGTTGCGCCAGACCTGCCCGAAGGAGAACAGCCGCGTCTCGCCGGCGGCGAGCAGCTTCTTGCAGGCGAACTCCGGCGAGGTGTGCAGATAATAAGGTCTACGCGAGCCGTCCGGCCGGATCGCCTCGGTGGCGAAGGCGGAAAGATGCGTCTCGTTGCCGGGCGAGACCTGCAGCGCCGCCGTCCCGACCTCGATGAAATCGCGTTCGGCAAGCCAGACGCGCAGGGCGGCGGCGATGGCGTTGCGCGCCAGCAGGCGCGGCCGCCGGTCGGCATGGACATGCGGCGTCCACCAGGGAGAAGCGCTGGTCATGGGCGTTCCAATGGGGCGTTGCAATCGGCGATCCGAACGGGGGAGACTGGCGATCATCCTTAAGATGCGCTAAGGGCCTGCGCAACACGCAAGCAGATTCAGGAACATCATGGTCAAGGTCATCGCCAGCTCGCTCCGCAAGGGCAATGTCGTCGACAAGGACGGCAGGCTCTACGTCGTCCTGTTCGCCGAGAACATCCATCCCGGCAAGGGCACGCCGGTCACGCAGCTCGACATGCGCCGCATCTCCGACGGGGTGAAGGTGTCGGAGCGCTACCGCACCACCGAGCAGGTCGAGCGCGCCCATGTCGAGGACCGCGAGCATACGTTTCTGTATAATGACGACGAGGGGTATCATTTCATGAACCCCGAGACCTACGACCAGCTCGCGGTGTCCGCCGACGTGGTGGGCGACGCAGCGCCCTATCTGCAGGAAGGCATGACGGTGTCGCTTTCGGTGCATGAAGGCGTCGGCATCGCCATCGTGCTGCCGCAGCGCGTGGTCTTCGAGGTGGTCGAGACCGAGCCGGTGACCAAGGGCCAGACGGCCTCGTCGTCCTACAAGCCGGCGATCCTGTCCAACGGCGTCAAGACCACGGTGCCGCCGCATATCAGCACCGGCACGCGCATCGTCGTCATGACGGCCGACGGCTCCTATGTCGAGCGCGCGAAAGACTGAAGCGGAGTCTTTCTAGCGTCAGCGCGCCAGCGCATAGCACAGCAGCGCGCCGGCGCCGGCGATCGTGCGCAGGTGATTCCATGGCACCCAGTCGGCCAGGAAACGCGACCACGTCGCGGCATCGCCCGACGCGGCCAGCGTGTCGTTCAGCGGCACGTTGACGACCGCCGTCACGCCGAAGACCCCGACGAGATAAAGCAGGCTGCCTGACAGCAGCCAGGCCGATCCCGGCTGGCTCCAGCCAAGCGCCGCCCTGACGCCCAGACACAGGGCGAGCGCGGCCGTGCCCATGAAAACGGCCAGGAACAGCGGGTTCACGATGACGACGTTGATCGCATTCATCGCATCCGCGCCCTGTGCGGCGGGCAGCCGGGCAAGGGCGGCCATGACCGCAGTCGAAAATGCGAAGAACAACCCGGCCATCAGGCCGCTTCCCATGATGGCGAGAACAAGAGCGACGGAGAAAAACGGAGCAAGCATCGGTCGGCCTCCATAATATGAGCAATGTTCATGTTGAATAACGTGATAAACGCTCATATTATCGATGTCAACGGGAGTTGCGATGTGAACAGCGACGGCGATCTTCAGCCCCTGGAAACGGTCGAACCGCGGCGGCTGCCGAGCCAGCAGCGCAGCCGCGAGCGGGTGGAGCGGATGCTCCAGGCGGCGTCCGACCTGATCGCCGCGCATGGCAGCGACGCGCTCAAGATGCGCGAAGTGGCCGAACGCGCGGGCGTTCCCATCGGTTCGCTCTACCAGTTTTTCCCCGACAAGAGCGCCATCATCCGCACGTTGGCCGAACGGTATACGCGGGAGAGCAGGACCTGCATCGCCGAGGCTCTGTCTGAGGTGCGCACCGGGCAGGACCTGTCGCGCGCTTTCGGCGAGCTGGTCGATACCTATTATCGGCTGTTCCTGTCCGAGCCGGTGATGCGCGACATCTGGTCAGGCACACAGGCCGACAAGGCGCTAAGGGCGCTCGAGCTGGAAGACAGCCGCGCCAGCGCGCGACTGCTCACGCAGGCATTGCTGCGCGTCGAGCCGCAACGGGATGCCGGCGCAACGGAAAAGCTGGCGTTTCTGGTCTGGCAGTTGGGAGAGGCAGCGGTCCGGCTCGCCGTTTCGGTCGAACAGGGCGAAGGGGAAGCGATGCTCGAGACTTACAAGCGCATGGCGCTGCGCGAACTTGCGGGCGAAGAAATTCCCTGAATGACAAAACCCGCCGCGAGAGGCGGGTTTTCGAAATGCGCCGGTTGGGCCGTTTCGGCTCAGATGCCGAGATTGGCGAACTTGTTCTTGAACTTCGACAGGCGGCCGCCGCGGTCGAGCAGCGTCTGCTGGCCGCCGGTCCAGGCCGGATGGGTCGACGGGTCGATGTCGAGGTTCATCGTGTCGCCTTCCTTGCCCCAGGTCGAGCGGGTCTCGTACTCGGTGCCGTTGGTCATGACGACCTTGATGGTGTGGTAGTCGGGATGGATTTCGGCCTTCATCTGATCTGTCCTGCTGGCATGGCGCCAACGCCCTGCGGCGATGCGCCCCTTGTCAAAAATCCGAAGCCGCAGCTAAGGAAAGCCACGGCTTCAAAAACGGTCGGCGTGCCTATACATCAGTCGCGACAGTTAGACAAGAAGAGATAGACGGGCCACGCCAGGCTCGCCTGGGAAGAGACCCGAAGGACACGCAATCATGGCGCAAACGACGAGCGCGGCGGAACGACGCCGCTCTCTCCAGCCGCTCCGCCGCCTCTTTCCCTACATCGGACGGTATCGGGGGCTCGTCGTCGGAGCGGTGGTTTCGCTGACGCTGGCGGCGGTCACCACGCTGGCGCTGCCGCTCGCGGTGCGGCGGATGATCGACCATGGCTTCTCGTCGTCCGATTCCACCTTTATCGCCTCCTATTTCGCCATGCTGGTGGTGATGGCGGCGGTTCTCGCGGCGGCCTCGGCGGGGCGCTACTTCTTCGTCATCACGCTCGGCGAGCGGGTCGTCGCCGATCTCAGGCGCGACGTGTTCGCCCATGTCACGACGCTGTCGCCGGCCTTCTTCGACACCACCCAGTCAGGCGAGATCGTGTCGCGGCTCGCCGCCGACGCCACGCAGGTGAAGTCGGCTGTCGGCGCGACCGCCTCGGTGGCGTTGCGCAACCTCATCCTCGGCGTCGGGGCGGTCGCCATGATGGTCGTCACCAGCCCGAAGCTGTCGTCGCTGGTGCTGGTCGCCATTCCCGTCATCGTTCTGCCGCTGATCGCCTTCGGCCGCTCCGTGCGCCGGCGCTCGCGCCAGGCGCAGGACATGCTGGCCGGCGCCACCGCCTATGCGTCCGAGCAGATCGGAGCGATCCGCACGCTGCAGTCCTTCACCAACGAGAAGCTCGTCACCGGCCGCTTCGCGGCGGCCGTGGAGAACGCCTTCACGGCGGCGCGGGCGTCCATCCTGGCGCGCTCCCTGCTTACATTCATTGCGATCTTCCTGATCTTCTCCTCGGTCGTGGCGGTGCTCTGGTTCGGCTCCCACGACGTGCTGGTTGGGGCCATGTCGCCCGGCACGCTCGGCCAGTTCCTGCTCTACGCGGTGTTCGCAGCCGGCGCGCTCGGCGCGCTCTCGGAGGTCTGGGGCGAGCTGGCGCTGGCGGCGGGCGCCGCAGAGCGGATGACCGAAATCCTTGCCGAGCCTCCGGCGATCGTGGCGCCGCGCGAGCCGGTCGCCCTGCCGGCGGCCACGGGCGCTATCGCCTTCGAGAAGGTCTCCTTCGCCTATCCGGCGCGCCCCGACCGCGCGGCCGTCCACGATCTGGCCTTTACGGTGAAGCCCGGCGAGACGGTGGCGATCGTCGGCCCCTCCGGAGCGGGCAAAAGCACCGTGTTCTCGCTGATCCAGCGCTTCTACGATCCCGATGCCGGGATCGTCCGCGTCGACGGCGTCGATCTGAGGCGGACGGACCCGGCGGCCGTGCGCGCCCGCATCGCCATCGTGCCGCAGGACGTCGCCATCTTCGCCGCCAGCGCGCGCGACAATATCGGCTTCGGCCGGCCGGGCGCTTCCGATGGCGAAATCGAGGCGGCGGCGAAGGCGGCGCTCGCCGACGAGTTCATCGGCCGGCTGGCGCAAGGCTACGACACACAGCTCGGCGAGCGCGGCGTGATGCTGTCGGGCGGCCAGCGCCAGCGCATCGCGATCGCCCGGGCCATCCTGCGCGACGCGCCGATCCTGCTTCTCGACGAGGCGACATCGGCGCTCGACGCGGCCAGCGAAATGCTGGTGCAGGAAGCGCTCGACCATCTCATGCAGGGCCGCACCACGCTGGTCGTCGCGCATCGCCTCGCCACCGTGCTGAAGGCCGACCGCATCCTTGTCATGGAGGACGGGCGGATCGTCGAAGAGGGCACCCACAAGAGCCTGGTGGCGCGCGGCGGCGTTTACGCCAAGCTCGCGCGCCTGCAGTTCGAGACAGGCGCGGACGCGTTCAAGGGCGCGGCGGAGTAAGCGCAGTCGCTGCTACTTACCCCAGCAGGTTGCGCGCCGTGCGCATGAAAATCCTTGCGCCGATCGGGATGAGGTCGTCGGGGAAATCGTAGTCTGGGTTGTGCAGGGAAGGGTGGTTCTCGCCGGCGCCGAGGAAGAACATCGCCGACGGGCTGCTTCTGCCGAAGATACCGAAATCTTCCGAGGCGCGCATCGGCAGGCCGTCTTCCGTGTGGCGGACACCCTCCTGGTCGAGCGCGGTACGCAGGTGATCGACGGCTTGCGGCGCGTTCATGCTGGCGACGAAGATCTCGTGATAGTCGATGGCCGATGTCAGGCCGTATTCGCGGGCGACGGTCCGGACAAGGTCTTCGGCGGCGGCGCACAGGCCGGCCATGCGGTCGTCGAGCCGCGTCCGCAAGGTCGCCCAGACCTCGGCGCGGCCCGGCGCCACGCCGAACACGGCTTCGCCCATCGAGGCATGGGTGACGGTCACCATGCCGAAGTCGTCGTCTCTGAAGGCACCGCCGCCGAGTTTCGCCAGCACGGGCATCAGCTCGCTGACGGCCGGCATCGGCGAAACGCCGGTTTCAGGCATCGAAGAGTGCGCGGTCTTGCCTTCCAGCACGATGCGCATGCCCCGCGAGGCGCAGTTCACGACGCCCGGCTTCAGCCTGACTTCCCCGAAGGGAACGCCCGGCAGATTGTGCAGGGAGAACGAGAAGTCCGGCGCGATCGCGCCGAAGCGCGGATCGGCGACCACGCCGGCCGCGCCGTCGCCAGTCTCCTCCGCCGGCTGGAACATCAGCACGACGCGGCCGCGCGCCGGGCGCTGTCGCCCGAACTGGCGACCCAGCGCGGCGAGGATGGCGGTGTGCCCGTCATGGCCGCACATATGCGACTTGCCCGGCACGCGCGAGGCATGCGGCACACCCGACAGCTCCTCGATCGGCAGGGCGTCGAGCTCGGAACGGAACAGCAGCGTGGGACCGGGCCTGCCGCTGTCATAGACCATTGCCACGCCATGCCCTCCCAGCCCGGTCAGCACGTCGTCCGGCCTCGTGTCGGCGAGAAAGGCGACGACCTCGCGGGCGGTGGCCTCCTCCTCGTTGGAAATCTCCGGCTGCCGGTGCAGCTTGCGCCGCCATGCGGCGAGTTCGACAAGGTCCTGGTTCGTCAGGGTCAATTGCGCCTCCGCTCTCGGTTTCTGCCCGCCGCTCAGGCGGCATAGCGCGCGCGCAGATGCGCGATGAAATAGCCGGCGTCGAGCTTTTGGCCGGTCGCCCGTTCCATCAGCTCCGGCGTCGACCAGCGCGAGCCTTGCGACCAGATGGTGTCGCGCCGCCAGCCGTTGATGACCGTGAAGTCGCCGCGGGCAAGATCGTCGTCGGCCCGCGGATGGGCCTTCGTCAGCGCGGCCCATTGCTGCGCCGCCATCATGGCGCCGAGCGTATAGGAGGGGAAATAGCCGAAGGCGCCGGCGGGCCAGTGCACGTCCTGCATCGGCCCGTCGGCGGGGTTGTCGATGGTGGACAGACCGAGCGCGTCGCGCATGCCGGCGTCCCAGGCTTCCGGGATCTGCGCCACCTCCAGCCGGCCGGCCACCAGCTCCTGTTCCAGTTCGTAGCGCAGGATGACGTGTAGCGGGTAGGTCACTTCGTCGGCGTCGACGCGGATCAGGCCGCGCTCGACATGGTGGACATGCGGCAGGATGTCGTCGAGCGTCCAGCTCTCGCCGAGATGGGCCTCGACCACCGGCAGCGCCCAGCGCCAGAAGGCCGGGTTGCGGCCGATCTGCTTTTCCACGAACAGGCTCTGGCTCTCGTGGACGCTCATGCCGCGCGCCTTGCCGAGCGGCCAGTGCGACCACTGTTTCGGCAGGTTCTGTTCATAGAGCGCGTGGCCCGTCTCGTGCAGCGTGCCCATCAGCGCCGACAGGAACTCGGCCGTGCGGTAGCGCGTGGTGATGCGCACGTCGCTCGGCACGCCGCCGCAGAAGGGGTGGTGCGAGACCGACAGGCTGCCATGCGTCAGGTCGAAGCCGACCGCCGCCATCATGGCCAGACCGAGTTCCCGCTGCTTTTCGGCCGGGTAGCTGCCCGAAAGCGGCTTCAGCGGCCGCTTCGCCAACCGCTCATCCTGGATGGCGAGCGCCTGCGGGACGAAGTCCTTCAAGAAGGCTTTCAGCTCGGCGAAGACCGGCGTGATCTCGGCCACGCGATTGCCGGGATCGTACTGTTCCATCAGCGCGTCGTAGGACGCGAGGCCGAGCGCCTCGGCGCGCATGGCCGCTTCCTCGCGCACCAGCGAGACGACGTTTTCCAGCGCCGGCTGAAATGCCGCCCAGTCGTTCCTGGCGCGCATGTCGCGCCAGAGCTGCTCGCAGCGCATGCGCGCGGCCGTCTGGCGTTCGACGAACTCGGACGGCAGGCAAGTCATGTTGGTATATTGGCGGCGGAATTCGCGGAGCGCCGCCGCCTGGTCCTCGTTCAGCGGTTCCTGTTCGGCGGCGTCGATCCAGTCGGCGATCTCGGGCGCGGTGGCCTGGCGATGAAACATGCCGGCCAGCATGGCCATTGCCTCGGCGCGCTTTTCGCCGCCGCCCACGGCCATGTGGGTGGCCTCGTCGGCGCCGAGGATGGCCAGCGCGTGTTCCAGGGCTTCCAGCCTGTGACCGAGCGCGTCGAGTTTCTCGAACGACATTTTTTCCCCTTGGCTTTGCTTGCGGCGGCGCAAGAGACACCGGTAGGCAGGCAATGGCAAGGCCCGCACCGACAGGATCGGCTGGACCATGACGGCACCGGCCCTCCGTACCAGCCTTCTGGCATAGGCCGGCAGGGTAGGAGGGGCGCGCGAAAAAGAAAACGCCCGGCGGGGCCGGGCGTCTTGCTGTCCTGGATTTCGGATCGATTGGTCTACTTGGTGTAGACCGGCTCGGGCGTCGGCTCGTAGGCCACCGGCACGGGCTGCGAGCAGCGGGGATCACCGCCGAACTGGTAGCGCAGGCCGCCGCGCACCTCGTGCACGTTGAAGCCCTTGTCGAAGCCGGGGCCGGAGCTGCTGGCGTCGTATTCGAACATGCGCCCGCCCTGGATGTGGGTGAAGCGATAGCCGGCGTCCACCTTCCAGTGATCGGTCAGGCAGTAGGAGGCGCCCGCCATGAGCGAGTAGGCGAAGCGCCAGTTCTTGGAGCCCGGATTGGTCTCGGTGGTGTTGGGATCGTAAACCCTGTCCCACTTGATATGGGCGCCGCCGATGCCCGCGCCGACATAGGGCGTGAAGCCGTTCCAGGTGCCGATGTCGGCATAGGCGTTCGCCATCAGCAGGTAGGTGCTCATGTTCGAATGCTCGTCGGAGGTGCACCCGCCGGCGCAGGCGGTGGAGCCGCGGAACTTGCTTTTGAACCAGTAGTCGCCCGTCAGGTCGACGCGGAAGTGGTCGTTCACCTGATAGCCGACGCCGAGACCGAGGGAGGGGGCGCCGCGCAGCTTGTAGCTGGTGAATTCATTGTAGCCGCCCGGCGTGGTGATGTAGCGGGGCGCGCCCTTCATGTCGGTCCAGTGATAGTCGAGATCGCCGCGGATGTACCAGCCGTTGGTGTCGGCGGGCTGGTAGACCGGCTCGGCCGGCGCTTCCTCGACCACCGGTTCGATCAGGTCGGCGGCCCAAGCGGGCGCCGCGATGCCGGCGACCATGCCGACCAGGATCGCTGTCCTTGCAAAGTTGAACATCCTCGTCACCCCTGGAGACGCCGGAACCCGTTCGGCCCGGCTCGATTGCCTTCGGTGGTGGATAATGAATTGCAAAGGTTAAAAGCCGTTTAACCCTGCCGATTAACCAAGAATCGCTAAAATCCGAATGATCGACCCGGTAACCCGAAACAAAAAGCCCGCGCGAGGCGGGCTTCCGATCGGCGGCTTTCGGTACCGCTCAGGCAGCGTTGCGCACCTCGGAAATGGCGTCAACGATCTCGTCTACCACCTTCTCGACCAGTTGTGAGTCGTCGCCCTCGGCCATGACGCGGATAAGCGGTTCGGTGCCGGACGGCCGGATGACCAGGCGGCCGGTCGCGCCGAGACGTTGGCGCGCGTCCTCGATTGCCGCCTTGACGCGCTTCTCCTCCAGCGGCGCGCCGCCGGAAAAGCGCACGTTCTTCAGCACCTGCGGCACCGGCTCGAATTTGCGGGACAGTTCGCTGACGGGCTTGTTCTGGCGCTTCACGCAGGCAAGCACCTGCAGGGCGGACACAAGGCCGTCGCCGGTGGTGGAGAAATCGGAAAGCACGATATGGCCCGACTGCTCGCCGCCGACATTGAGGCCGTGGGCACGCATGTGCTCGACCACGTAGCGGTCGCCGACCTTGGTGCGATGAAGCTGCAGGTTCAGGCTGCCGAGGAAACGCTCGAGTCCGAGATTGGACATGATGGTCGAGACCACGCCGCCGCCGGCGAGGCGGCCGGTCTGGTGCCATGACTCGGCGATCATCGCCATGATCTGGTCGCCGTCGACGATCTCGCCCTGTTCGTCGATGATGACGACGCGGTCGGCGTCGCCGTCCAGCGCGATGCCGATGTCGGCGCGCACTTCATGCACCTTCTTCTGCAATTCGACGGGATGGGTCGAGCCGCATTCCTTGTTGATGTTGAAGCCGTTCGGCTCGACGCCGATGGTCACCACCTCGGCGCCGAGTTCCCAAAGCGCGGCCGGCGCGACCTTATAGGCGGCGCCGTTGGCGCAGTCGACGACGATGCGCAGGCCCGACAGCGACATGGCGCGCGGCAGGGTGCGCTTGGCGAATTCGATGTAGCGGTCGTGCACGCCGTCGACGCGCTTGGCGCGGCCGAGCCCGTCGGAATCGGCGAGCGCCATCTCGACGTCGGAATCCAGCATCCGCTCGATGCGGTCCTCGATCTCGTCGGAAAGCTTGAAGCCGTCCGGCCCGAACAGCTTGATGCCGTTGTCGTAGTAGGCATTGTGCGAGGCCGAGATCATCACGCCCATGTCGGCGCGCAGGGAATGCACCAGCATCGCCACGGCCGGCGTCGGGATCGGGCCGAGCAGGAACACGTCCATGCCGGCGGCGCACAGGCCCGCGACCAGCGCGTTTTCGATCATGTAGCCCGACAGGCGGGTGTCCTTGCCGAGGACGACGCGATGGCGATGGCTTCCGCGCTGGAAGGAAAGGCCGGCGGCCATGCCGACGCGCATGGCGACCTCGGCGGTCATGGGGAACTTGTTGGCTCGCCCGCGAATGCCATCGGTGCCGAAATAACGTCCTGCCATCACCTATCGTCCCTGGCGGCTTTTCATGTCGCCCGTCAATGCCATAACTGCCGCGCGGCCGGCCATCACATTGTATGATCCTACGTTACCAATTCTTAGAAAACCGTTGTTCTGGCCGAATGGGCCGGATTCCGGCCTGTGCAAGCGATAGCACATCAATGGCGCTGGCGCAGCCGTTCACGTAGCGCTATGGATTAACCCGAAGGGTTGATGAGAGCAGCACAATGGAGGCGAAGATGCTCATCGATAAACTCGCGACATTGACGGGAGCGGCCGTCGTGGCGTTGTTCCTGGCGGCGCCGGCCAGCGCGCTGACGATGGCCGAATGCAGCGCGAAGTACCAGGCGGCGAAGGACGCCGGCACGCTGGACGGACAGACCTGGAACCAGTTCCGCAAGGGCGAGTGCGGATCGGACGCCAGCGCCGCCGAGACAAGCAAGCCCGCAAAGAAGACGAAGAAGGCGGCCGCGGCGGACGATTCATCCGACGCCAAGGGCCTGTCGATGGCGGACTGCTCGGCCAAGTATCAGGCCGCCAAGGAAGCCGACACGCTGAACGGCATGAAGTGGAACGACTTCCGCAAGGCAGAATGCGGGGCGGGGGCCAGCGCCACGGCGGCTTCCGCCAAGAAGGCGACCAAGTCGAGCGCCTCGGATGACTCGCCCGATGCCAAGGGCCTGTCGATGGCGGACTGCTCGGCCAAGTATCAGGCCGCCAAGGAAGCCGACACGCTGAACGGCATGAAGTGGAACGACTTCCGCAAGGCAGAATGCGGCCCGGGTGCCAGCGCCACGGCGGTTTCCGTGAAGAAGGCGAAGAAATCGGCGTCCTCGGACGATTCCTCCGACGGCAAGGGTCTGACGATGGCACAATGCTCGGCCAAATATCAGGCGGCCAAGAGCGGCGGCACGCTGAACGGCATGAAGTGGAACGATTTCCGCAAGGCCGAATGCGGGGCCAATGCCGCTGACGACGACAGCGTCCCCTCGACGGACGAGGCGACCTATACGGGCGATCCGGTAAAGCCGTCGATCAAGGCGCCGCGCGGCGTCAAGTTTCCCAGCGGGGTCGCCAAGAAATATACGAACGAGACTCCCGGCAAGGCGCGCATGCACACCTGCCTCGACCAGTACTACGCCAACAAGGATGCCGATTCGCTGAACGGCTTGCGCTGGATCCAGAAGGGCGGCGGCTATTACAGCCTGTGCAACGCCAGGCTGAAGAGCTGACCCACGTTTTCCCCGAATGAAGCAAAGGCCCGCGGCGACATCCGCGGGCCTTCTCGATTTCAAAAGCCATGGACGACCGAACGGTCGCTATTGCGCCGGGGCGGTGTCGGCCGGCGGCGTTGACTGAGTATCGGCCGGCGCCATCGTGTTGTTGTCGGCGGGTGCCGTCGTGCTGGTGTCGGCCGGAGCGGACGATGTTGAGTCGGATGCGGACCCGCCGGAGTTGTCGCTGCAGGCCGCCACGGCGCACAGGGCTGCGCCCAAAGCTGCGAAAAGATAGAATCTATGGGTCATGTCGTCCCTCACGATTGACGCCCCCACGCGTTCAAGAAGGGCAACCGAAGGGCCGGCAAGTCAATATTGGACCGATTGGGACAGCTTCAATCTTTCTTACCCGCTGTAATCGCGGCGCTTGAAGCGGAGAGCGATGCTGCCACGGCAGCTACATCGTCGGTGCGGCCGCTTACAGGCAAGGGCGAGGCTCGACTTAGCCGGGAGTGAGACAATCGTCGAGCCTCGAGCCCGCTGACCCCCTCGTCAGCACGGTGCAGTCTGTTGAAATTCGGCGAATCAGGCAACCCTCGGCTGTGGACAAGTCAGAGCAACGGGCGTTCCGACGAATGCAGTTCCGCTGCTCCATCCTGGTTTTCGTAGCCGCATTTGTGCGGACGCCAGACGATTCCGTCCGGCTGCAATATGCTTTGGCGCGGCCTGAAGACATGAAACGAAAGGCCCCGCCGAAGCGGGGCCTTCCCGGTTTCGTCAGGCCCAGAACCAGACCCAGACGCGCTCGCGGTGGCAGCGCTTGCGCCAGCGGCCATGCCGCCAGTAGCGGCTGCAAACGGTGCGCCACTCGCGCCGCCGGCGCCGGCGCCGATGGCGGTTGTGGTGGCGACGATCATGCCGGCTGTGATGCCTGCGGTGGTCGACGAGCTCGACCTCGGGCGTATCGCCGGCAACGGCATCGGCGGTTTCCAGATCGTCGAGAATGCCCGGCCTGTTCGGCATTCCGGCAAGCGCCGCCGATGGCTTCACAGCCGTGACGACGGCAGCCGTGCCGGCCAGTCCAAGTACACCGGTAAGAAAGGATCTCCGATCCATCGCTTCCTCCTGTATCGATGCCCCTCACCATAATCTCGATGGACGAAGCTGAACAGGCGCTGAACGAAAACCGGGGCGTTCGGAACCGCGCCGCACTTTCTCACGGGGGACGCCGTCTTCACGACCTGCGTGCCCCGGCCGCTCACCGCAGGCGTTTCCGTCATTGACAAAGTGCCTTGGCTCGTGCTTTTTTTACAAAAGAAAAATAAAAATACAAAAGTTTCAGATGACGCTGAATCTTGCGGTATGAGACGGATCGGGAGGAATGTTCATGGCTGTGCATCCGCAGCTGCAGGGTCTGCAATGAGCGACGCGGTGAGTGTCGAGCGCGCGCGCGGCCTTGCCCTGCCGCGCTTCCTGACCGCCGATTCCCCGGTTCCGTGGCTGTTGCCGATCACCGCGATGCTGACGGTGTTCGGCCTTTATCCGCTCGGCTATTCGATCTGGCTGTCCCTGCACAAACGCAACGTGCTCACGCGTCAGCTCGATTTCGCCGGCGGCTATCAGTGGGTGAAGGCGTTCTCCGACGCGCGCATGTGGGGGGCGCTGGAGACGACGCTCCTCTACACCTTCGTCGCGCTGGCGCTGCAACTGGTGCTCGGCATCCTGATCGCGCTGCTCTTGGACACCGACCGGCGCGGCTACGGCGTGCTGCGGGCCATGATGACGCTGCCGCTGGTCGTGCCGCCGGCGGTCACCGGCATGATGTTCCTGTTGATGCAGGACGGTTCGTTCGGCGTCCTGTCGTTCTACCTCTACGCGCTCGATCTCGTCTCGCCGGCCCGGCCGCTGCTGACGCAGCCGCACACGGCGCTGATCGCCGTCATGCTGGCCGACATCTGGCAGTGGACGCCGTTCATGGTGCTGATCATGCTGGCGGGCCTGCGCTCGCTGCCGAAGGACCCGTTCGAGGCGGCCGCGATCGACGGCGCCAGCGCCGTCCAGACATTCTTTAGGCTGACGCTGCCGATGCTGCGCAAGGTCATCGCCGTGGCGGTGCTGATCCGCGGCGTCGATCTCTTCCGCATCTACGACTACGTCTACATCATCACCGCAGGCGGTCCCGGCACCGCGACCGAGACGCTGTCCTTCTATGCCGGCCGCATCTATTTCACCGGCGATTTCCCCTACGCCGCAACGCTCTCGCTGATCGTTCTGATCGTGCTGATCGTCGTCTCGAACATCTTCGTGCGCGTCTTCAAGGTGAGGTTCTGATGGAGCCGACCTTCTTCCAGAAAAGGCTGCGCGACGTCGTCGCGGTCATCGTCGTTGCGATCTTCATGTTCCCCATCGCCTGGTGGGCGCTGTCGTCGATCAAGCCCTATTCGGCGATCTTCGACCGTTCCGGTCCCGTCTATGTCGACTTCACGCCGACGCCGGACAACTACCGCGTCACGCTGCTCGGCGTCTCGCGCGTGCAGATCGGCATGGAGCAGGGCGGCGACGCGGCGGGCGTCATCAAGGGCGGCGCGAATTCCTACGATTCGCGCCAGTCGCTGGCGGACAGCGCCATCATTGCGGTCGGATCGACGATCGTGACCCTGTTTCTCGCGACGCTCGCGGCCTATTGCCTGTCGCGCATGCAGTTCGTCGGGCAGCAGAGTTTCCTGTTCTGGATCCTGTCGCAGCGCTTCATGCCGCCGATCGCGATGGTCATCCCCATCGTCTTCATGTTCCGCGACCTCGGCCTGCGCGACACCTATCTCGGCCTGATCCTCGTGCACACGCTGATCAACCTGCCGCTCGCGGTGCTGCTGCTGAAATCGTTCTTCGACGACGTGCCGCGCGAGATCGACGAGGCGGCGATGATCGACGGCGCAACCAGGGCGCAGACCTTCTACAAGATCGTGCTGCCGATGGTGAAGGGCGGCATCGCCGCCGCCGCCGTGCTCTGCTTCATCTTTTCGTGGACGGAGTTCCTGCTGTCGCTGTTCCTGACGACGGAAATCCGCACGGTGCCGGTGAAGATCTCCACCTTCGTCACCTCGACGGCGACCGAGTGGGGCTACATCACCGCGCTGGGCACCTCGGCCATCGTCCCCAGCTTCATCTTCATCCTGCTCGTCCAGCGGCATCTGGTCCGGGGGCTCACCCTCGGCTCGCTCAAGGACTGAGCCAATAAGAAAAACGAATTCAAGGTCAACCGGAGGAAGTGCAATGAGCTTGAAAGATCACGACAAGAAGACATTCATCGTTGACGCCTGCAACGATTTCACGGCAAAGCGCCTGACGAAGCGCGATTTCATGCGCAGGATGGCGATGGCCGGCGTCGGCTTCTCCGCCTTCAACGCCGGCCTGCTCGGCGGTGGGCGCAAACGTGGCGGCCTGCTCGGCCTGGGACCGGATGAGGCCCAGGCGCAGGACGCCGACATGCTGAAGTGGCTGGCTGATGTCGGCAAGCCTTATGCCGGCACCAAGATCCGCTACACCTCCGAGGCGACGCCGCCCTCGATCGTCGCCAACCAGCTCGTCGCCGGCGAGTTCACCAAGGCGACCGGCATCGAGGTCGAGGTCGAGATCGTGCCGCTGGAGCAGGTGCTGGCCAAGGCGACGCAGGACGTGCAGGGCCAGCTCGGCACCTACGACCTTTACTATCTCGACCAGTCCTGGATGGCGACCTTCTCGCAGGACGTCATCGACCCGCGCGAGTACTACGACCAGAACAAGGAGCTGGCCATGCCGGGCTTCGACTGGGACGATTTCTCCAAGCCGCTGGTCGACGGCATCGCCATGTATAACGGCAAGCAGTGCGGCATCCCCTTCGACATCCCGATCTTCATCCTGATGTATCGCAAGGACCTGTTCGACAAGCACAACATCGCCGTGCCGAAGGACCTCGACGAGTACCTCAAGGTCGTGCAGCAGATGACTGAGGCCGAGAAGGGCAACGGCATCTTCGGCACCGCCTGCCAGGCGAAATCGGGCCACTATTCGCTGGAATGCGACTGGACCTTTGCGCTGTGGGGTCACGGCGGCTCGATCTTCAACAAGGACAAGATGTTCGTCGGCAATGACGAGCAGGGCGTCACCGGGCTGAAGTTCTACCAGGAACTGGTCAAGAACTCGCCACCCTCGGCCACCACCTGGACCTGGGACGGCCAGGGCCAGGCGCTCACCCAGGGCGCGGCGGCCATGGCGATCACCTGGGGCGAGGATTTCCCCGGCTTCGACGCCAACGATTCCAAGGTCAAGGGCCTGTTCGAGGCGCTGCCGGCGCCGAAGGAAGTGCCCGGCCGCCGTGCGGCTGCCGATTGCGGCTTCAACGAGATTCCGGCCGTCGGCCATCAGGGCGGCTCGGCCATCGCGCTGTCGCAATATTCCAAGAACAAGGAAGCGGCCTGGCTGTTCATGCAATGGGTGTGCTCGAAAGACGTGATGGCGCGCGTCTCGACCCTCGGCGGCGGCGCCTCACCGATGCGCAACTCGTCCTTCACCGATCCGCGCGTCAAGGAGAAAGCCGTCGTCGGCCCCGGCACGACACGCCATTTCGACGCCATCAAGTGGACGATCGACAACCAGATGGGCTCCGAGCCGGACATGCCGATCTGGGCCGACCTGTCGAACAACGACATCCCGGTGGAGCTCGGCAAGCTGCTCACCGGCCAGGATTACAATGGCGACGCCAAGGCCTGCCTGGACGCGATCGGCAAGATCGTCGACGGCAAGGTGGCCGATGCCGGCCTGCGCTGACAGCGCCTCCCAAGCACGCGGCGGCGGTCCCACGGGCCGCCGCCGTGTCGGCCACCGGCATCATGAAACCTGACCTCGTCATCGGCGTCGATTCCTCCACCTCGGCCACCAAGGCGATCGCCTGGGACCGGGAGGGTCTGGCCGTGGCTTCCGGCCGGTCGGAAATCTCCATTTCCAACCCAGCGCCCGGCCATTTCGAGCAGGATCCCGCCGAATGGTGGGGCTCGACCGTGAAGGCGCTGCGCACCGTGACGGCGAGGGTCGATCCGGCCCGCATCGCCGGGCTGGCGATCTCGAACCAGCGCGAGACCTTCGGCCTGTTTGGCGAGGACGGCACCGCGCTCTGTCCGGGCACGGTGTGGCTGGACGAGCGGGCGCGGCCCCAGGAACGGCGCTTCGGGGAATCCTTCGGTGCAGGCCGGGTGCACGAGATCTCCGGCAAGCCGCTCGACGTCATTCCCTGCCTCTACCGGATGATCTGGTTCCGCGAGGAAGAGCCGGCCGTTTTCGCGAAGGCGGAGCGGCTCGCGGATGTCCACGGCTTCCTTGCCTTCAACCTCACCGGCCGCTGGGCGACCTCGACCGCTTCCGCCGACCCTATGGGCGTCTTCGACATGCGCGCCCGACGCTGGTCGGCGGAGATCCTGGAAGCGGCCCGCGTGCCGCAAAGGACGATGCTCGAACTGGAGCCGCCCGGCACGGTGATCGGCACGATCAGTGCGGCGGCCGCCGGGGCGACTGGCCTGCGGGAAGGCACGCCCGTCATCGCCGGCGGGGGCGACGGCCAGTGCGCGGGCACCGGAGCCGGCGTGCCGCGGGAAGGCCATGCCTACATCAACCTCGGCACCGCCGTGGTCTCGGGCACCTATGGCCGCGACTATCGCTTCGATCCGGCCTTCCGCACCGAGACGGCCATCGCCGAGGACGGCTATATCTTCGAGACCTGTCTGCGCTCGGGCACCTTCCTGGTCGACTGGATGACGCGCGAGTTGATGGCGCCGCCGGGCGTGGCGGCCGACCACCTGAAGAACCTGGAAGCGGAAGCCGCCGCCGTGCCGGTCGGCGCCGGCGGGCTGGTGATGCTGCCCTACTGGCAGGGCGTCATGGACCCGCATTGGGACAGTTCCGCGCGCGGTGTCATCGCCGGCCTGTCGGGCTCGACGCGGCGCGGCCATGTCTACCGCGCCACGCTGGAGGCGATCGCCCTGCATCAGGCCGAGACGAGCCGGCGCATGGGGGAAGTTATCGGACGCGAGGTCGCGGACTACGTCGCCATCGGCGGCGGCGCGGCTTCGGATCTCTGGATGCAGATCCTGGCCGATGCGCTGGGCAAGCCGGTCGGCCGCACCTCGACGGTTGAGGCATCGTCGCTCGGCGCCGCCATGGCGGCAGCCAAGGGCGTCGGCTGGTTCCCGACGATCGCCGAGGCGTCCGGCGCCATGGCCGGAACCGTGGTCGAGCGCTTCGAGCCGGACCCGCGCCGCGCCGCCCGCTACGGCGAATTGCGCGCGCTCCACGCCGAACTTTGGCCGGCCCTGCAGGCCTGGAACCGCAAGCTGGCGGCTTTCACGGAGCGTGCCGGTGACTGAACGGACCAACTGGAACGCGCTGATCGAAGACGTGGTGGCGGGCCATTGGGCGGACCCGGCGACGGGAAGGCCCATCGTGCTGCCGTTCGAGACGATCGAGATCGCCGAGACGCTGGACGGGCGCGAAGCGGAGCTGATCCGGCCGCTCGGCCTCGGCTCACGGCTCGCCGTGGTCTCCGATACAAATACGGTGGAGGCGATGGGCCGGCGCGTGGCACGGGCCTTGCGGCCGATCGCGGCGGTGGACGAGATCGTGCTGGCGGACGGTCTCGCCTGCGACGAACCTTCCATCGATCTCGTCCGCGACAAGACGCGCGGGGCCGATGCTATCGTCGCGGTGGGGTCTGGCGTCGTCAACGATCTGTGCAAGCACGCCTCCTTCCTCGACGGCCGGCCCTACGCCGTGTTCGGTACGGCCGCGTCGATGAACGGCTACGGCGCATCGACCGCGTCGGTGACGCTGCGTTCCGGTCTCAAGACGTCGGTGTCGTCGCGCGCGCCGCGCGGCATCTTCATCGATCTCGACGTGTCGGCGAAGGCGCCGTCATGGCTGAGTGCGGCGGGGTTGGGCGACAGCCTGTGCCGGCCGACCGCCCAGATCGACTGGTGGGCGTCGCACGTCCTGTTCGGCACGCCCTACGACGCCGCACCCTTCGAGTTGCTCGCCGACGACGAGCCGAAGATGATCGCCCACGCGGCCGGCCTCGCGCGCCACGACATCGCCGCGATCGGCCATCTGCATCGGGTGATGACGCTGTGTGCTTTCGGCGTCTGTCTGGCCGGCATGTCCAATCCGGGCTCGATGGGCGAGCACCAGATCTCGCACTGGATCGACATGTTCGCCGGCGACGATCATCCGGGCACCACGCACGGCCAGCAGGTGGGCGTCGCCTCGCTTGTCATGGCACGGCTGCAGCAACGCTTGCTGAGCCGGGAGAAGCCGCCTGTCGTCAGCCCGACCGTCGTCGACGAGACCGCGATGCGCGCACGCTACGGCGCGACGCTCGCGCCCTTGTGCATCGCCGAGATGAAGAAGACCGCGCTGGACAGCGAGGGTGCCGCCGCCCTGAATGGTCGGCTTGAAGCGGCGTGGCCGGCTCTGCGCCGCGACCTGGCGGCGATGGCGCTTCCCGTCGAGGCGATGGAAGGCGCGTTGCGCGCCGCCGGCGGGCCGACCAGCGCGCGCGAGCTCGGCCTGCCGCGCGCGGTCTGGCGCGACGCCATCCGCTACGCCCGCGAGATACGGGGCCGCTGGTCCTTCCTCAACCTCGCGGCGGACTCGGGGCTTCTGGACGATTTCATCGAAGAACAGGAATGACCGGCATGGCATCCGTTACCATTACCGACATCGCCAAGAGCTACGGCAGCGTCGAGATCATCAAGGGACTGGACCTCGCCATCGAGGACGGCCAGTTCGTGGTGCTGCTGGGGCCGTCGGGCTGCGGCAAGTCCACGCTGCTCCGGATGATCGCGGGGCTGGAGCCGATCACGGCGGGCGAGATCCGCATCGGCGACAAGGTTATCAACCGGCTGCACCCGAAGGACCGGGACATCGCCATGGTGTTCCAGAACTATGCCCTCTACGCCCACATGACCGTTTTCGACAACATGGCCTTCTCCATGCAGTTGAAGCATGTGCCGAAGGCGGAGATCGCCGAGAAGGTGGAGTGGGCGGCCGGCATCCTCAATCTCGAACCCTATCTGAAGCGCTATCCGCGCGAACTGTCGGGCGGCCAGCGCCAGCGCGTCGCGATGGGCCGTGCCATCGTGCGCAATCCCGCGGTCTTCCTGTTCGACGAGCCGTTGTCCAACCTCGACGCCAAGCTGCGCGTACAGATGCGCACCGAGATCAGGGAGTTGCACCAGCGCCTCGCCACCACCACGGTCTACGTCACGCACGACCAGATCGAGGCGATGACCATGGCCGATGTCATCGTCATCATGCGCGACGGGGTCATCGAGCAGACCGGCCGCCCGCTCGACGTCTACGACCATCCCAACAATCTCTTCGTCGCCCAATTCATCGGCTCGCCGGCCATGAACCTGATCTCCGGCGGGGTTGTGGCCGAGAACGGCGGTGCGGTGCTGAAGGCCGATGGCCTGACGCTGCCGCTGCCGGCGGGCGCGGCCGTGCAGGCGGGTCAGAAGATCGTCTTCGGCATCAGGCCCGAGCACCTCAAGCCGGGCGAGGACGGCAAGGGAATCGCGGCAACGGTTTCGACCGTCGAGCCCACCGGGCCGGAAATCCATCTTTATGCGGCTGCGGCGGGCAAGGACCTTTGCGCGATCACGCAGGAACGCATCAGCCCGAAGCCCGGCGCGCCGATCACGCTGGTCCCGACGGTTGAGCGCATCCACCTGTTCGACCAGCAGAGCGGCAGGCGGCTGGAGGCCGGGGCGTGACGCATCGCATCGTCATCCTTGGCGCCGGCGTGATGGGGTCGGCCATGACGCTGCCCGGCGCGCATGGCGGCTCCCGCGTCGATCTCGTCGGCACACATCTCGATAAGGAGATCGTCCGCTCCGTCGCCGGCAACGGGCTTCATCCGCGGCTGGGCGTGACCCTGCCTGCGCGCGTCGAGGCGCATTCCTGGACCGACTTCGGCACGGTGATGCGCGAGCCGCCTGACCTTCTGATCCTCGGCGTCGCGTCGGCCGGCGTCGGCTGGGCGATAGACCGCATCGTCGAATCCGTTTCCGCGCCGGTTCCCATCCTGATGGTTACCAAGGGGCTGACGGCGGGTGAGGACGGCATCGGCCTGTTGCCCGATCTCGTGGCGCGCGAGGTCGAGCGGCGCACCGGCATGGCCATGCCGGTGATGGCCATCGGCGGCCCCTGCATCGCCGGCGAACTTGCGGCCGGGCGCGACACCTCGGTCGTGGTGACCGGCGCCGACGCCGATCTTCTCGCGCGCGTCATCGATATGCTCGAGGCGCCTTACTACCATGCCCGCCCGTCCGCCGACGTCGCCGGCGTCGAGATCTGTGCGGCGTTCAAGAATTTCTTCACCCTTGCCGTCGGCGCCCCGGCAGGCCAGTTGGAGAGGCAGGGCCGGGCCGGCAACGGCGCGCTGATGCACAACCACGCAGCCTCTCTGTTCACCCAGGCGCTGCGCGAGATGACGGTGCTGGCCGAGCATGCCGGCGGCACGGCCGAGACCGTGACGGGCCTCGCCGGGGCCGGCGATCTCTACGTGACCTGCCAGGCCGGCCGCAACGGCCGCATGGGCAAGCTGCTGGGGCTGGGCATTCCCTATTCGCAAGCCAAGCGTGAGCATATGAGCGCCGATACCGTCGAAGGTGCGCAGCTTGCGCTCGACCTTGGTCCCACCCTGCGGCGCATGGCCGAGACCGGCGCTCTCGATCCCGCCCGCCTGCCGCTCGCTTTCGCCATCCTCGACACGGTCTGCAACGATGCGCCGCTTGAATTGCGCTATGACTTGTTCCATCGGAGTGCCATATGATCCATGTCCCGCGCCGTGACGGCGGCTGATCTCTCACGCAGGCTCCCGCCGTTCGTTCCGGCAATGCCGGAGCGGCGTGACGACCGACGCCCCGGCCGCGCCCAGAACCGGAACCGCAGCTTGTCCAAACCGCGCCAGAAAAACCCCAGTTCCAGCCAGCGGACCCCGTCCGTTCTCTCACCGGAACGCGAAGAGGAACTGATGGCGCGCGCGGCCTGGCTCGCCTATGTCGGCGACATGACGCAGGCGCAGGTGGCCAAGCACCTTCGCCTCACCCGGCTTCGGGTCAACAAGATGCTGGCGCAGGCGCGTGCCAAGGGCATCGTCCAGATCCGCATCAATTCGCGCATCGCCGCTCTGACCGAGCTCGAGGACAGGCTCTGCGCCACCTACGGCCTCGCACGGGCGAGCGTCGTGCCGACACCGCCGCAGGACGACATGGTCTCGCACGCCGTCGCCGCCGCCGCCGGCGCGCTGCTGTCGGAACATATCACCGACGGCGTTTCCATCGGCGTCGGCTGGGGGCGCACGCTGCAGCTCAGCCTGAACTCGGTGACCGTTCGCCCGGTGAAACGCATGTCCGTGGTCTCGCTGATGGGCGGGCTGACGCGCGGCTCGGCGGTCAACATCTATGACCTGTCGTCGAGGCTGGCGGCGATGTTCGATGCCGAGTGCTTCTATATCGCCGCGCCCATCTTCGCCGACACGGAGGCGACGCGCGACCTGCTGCTGCAGCAATCGATGCTGCAGGACGCGTTCAAGCGCGCGCGCGAGGTCGACATAGCCTTCGTCTCGGTCGGCCCGCTGCACACGAAGTCCACCATGGCACGGATCGGCGTGCTCACGCCCGAGACCAGGGCGTCGCTGACAGAAGCCGGCGCGGTCGGCGATTTGTGCGGCTATTACATGAATGCGGACGGCCAACTCATCGACCACCCGCTCAACCGCCGCGTCATCGGCCTGTCGCCGGACGCGCTTCGCAAGATAAAGACCGTCATCCTGGCGGGCGGCGGCCCTGATAAGGTGACGGTCATGCGCGCGGCGCTGCGCATGGGCACCCTTTCGGCGATGGTCACCGACGAGCGAACGGCCGAGGCGATCCTGGCCGGACAGGAAAACGTTTTGGAATAGGTCGCGGTTCTTGGACTGCGCAAACGAGGAACTGAGAGGAAGTCGATCATGAGCAAGGTGCGCGCGCTTGTCTTGGAGCGTCAGAACGAACTGTCGCTGCGCGATATCGACCTGCCGCAGGAGCCGGGACCGGGCGAGGTCAGGATCAGGCTCCACACGGTGGGCGTCTGCGGCTCCGACGTCCACTACTACACCCACGGCCGCATCGGCCCCTTCGTCGTCGATCAGCCGATGGTGCTTGGCCATGAGGCCGCCGGCACCGTCGATGCGCTCGGCGAGGGCGTCACCAACCTCAAGGTGGGCGACCGCGTCTGCATGGAGCCGGGCATCCCGGATCCGAATTCGAAGGCCAGCCGGCTCGGTCTCTACAATGTCGATCCGGCGGTGCGCTTCTGGGCGACGCCGCCGGTGCACGGCGTGCTGACGCCTTATGTCGTGCACGCCGCCGCCTATACTTTCAAGCTGCCGGACAACGTTTCCTTCGCCGAAGGCGCGATGGTTGAGCCTTTCGCCGTCGGCATGCAGGCGGCCGCCAAGGCGAAGATCGCGCCGGGCGACACGGCGGTCGTGCTGGGGGCCGGGCCGATCGGCACGATGGTGGCGATCGCCGCGCTCGCCGGCGGTTGTGCGCGTGTGGTCGTCGCCGACCTGGCGCAGCCGAAGCTCGACATCGCCGCGCGCTACCAGGGCGTCATCCCGGTCAATATCCGCGAGAAGGATCTTGTCGCCGAGGTCATGCGCCTGACCGACGGCTGGGGGGCGGACGTCGTGTTCGAATGTTCCGGATCGCCCAAAGCGTGGGAGAACCTGTTCAGCCTGCCGCGGCCGGCTGGCACGGTCGTTGCGGTCGGCCTGCCGGTGGCGCCGGTGCCGTTCGACGTGTCGCTCGCTTCGACGCGGGAAATCCGCATCGAGACCGTCTTCCGTTATGCGCACCAGTACGAGCGGGCGATCGCGCTGATGGGGTCCGGCAAGGTCGACCTGAAACCGCTGATCTCGGCGACCTTCCCGTTCGAGGAGGCCATCGCCGCTTTCGACCGTGCGGTCGAAGCGCGACCCGACGACGTCAAGCTGCAGATCGCGATGCCCGACCAGGCCTGAGGCCGGCGCGGAATGCGCCGCCCGGCATCCGGGAGCGGAGCGCGCGCGAAGCCTCGCTCGACGGCGTCATCGACCGAAGCCGCCTATCCGGCGCGCCTTGCCGTCAGCGCCTTTTCTATTCCGCGCAGTTCGGCCAGCCCCTTCAGTCGGCCGATCGCCGGATATCCCGGCTGCGCGCCGCGCGCGCAATCGTCGAGAATGTCCTGGCCATGATCGGGCCGCATGGGGATCGCCGCGTCGGCTCGCCCTTCTTCCCTCCTGCGCGCCTCCTCATCGAGCAGCGCCGAAATGACCGCCACCATATCGGTGTCGCCGCTCAGGTGTTCGTCCTCGTAGAATGACGACGGCGAGGTTTTACCCTCCTTGCGGACGTTGCGCAGGTGGGCGAAATGGATTTTCGGCCCGAACCGTTTCACCATGCCCGGCAGATCATTGTCGTGGCGTGCGCCGAGCGAGCCCGTGCACAGCGTCATGCCGCTGGCCTGTTGATTTCCGTTGAGAGCTGACCCGAGATTTTCGCCGAGAAGTGACCCGCCTTCATGTATGGTTTGGGTCTCAGGTTTTGGTCAAGGTGGGTGCTTTCTCCTTCTTTGTTGGTGTGGTCTGGGCGGAGCTGTTCTTGAAGCGGAAGCTGTCGTTTCCGGTCTCCAGGATGTGGCAGTGATGGGTGAGGCGATCGA
>Ga0164243_10000385_pt1 | contig 87240 bp, 81 predicted proteins | sample OricompcompostOP_FD_108781 | JGI IMG/M metagenome (GOLD analysis project Ga0164243, IMG submission 108781) | Organic Plus compost microbial communities from Emeryville, California, USA - Original compost - Organic plus compost (OP) | ecosystem: Engineered > Solid waste > Mixed feedstock >... | reverse complement strand
TGCGGGCCGGCGTGGTCAGCAGGGAGCGGCCGATGTCCAGGATCACGGCGAGCAGCGTCTCCGGGCTCAGCCAGAGCGTCCCGGGGGCCCAGGCGTGCTCGTTGGACTTGGTCACCGACAGGGTCGGCAGCTGCCAGACGTCCAGCCCTGAGGCCGCGGCTCGCCGCACGGCCTCGCTCGCGCAGGCCTCGGCGACCAGGGCGTCCGTGATGAGCGGCAGATGGGGGCCGTGGTGCTCGATCGCGCCCGTGGGCAGCACGAGGATGGAGCGCTCGGTGAGCGTTTCGGCGGCCGCGGGGCCGGACAGCTCGGCGAGCAGGCGGCTTCCGCGTGCGCCCGCCGGGGCGCTCACTGGATCGCCCCCTTGCGGGGACCGGCGTACTCCGGATCGAGCTTGCCGGGGTTGAGGATGCCGCGAGGGTCGGTGAGCCTGGCCAGCTCGACGGTGGCCTCGACGTTGAAGTCGACGTTCCACTGGTGCGGGTTGTGCACGCCTACGCCGAGCGCGTTGAGCGCGGCGATCCCGGCGTAGACCGCCTCCTCGCTCACGTAGTCCCCGGCGATCATGCCGATGGGGTGCGAGCGGGTCGCCTCCAGGTGCAGCTGGGCGCCGGGGAACACGCGCTGCACCGCGTCGAGGTCCTCGACCAGCGGCATGCCGCTCACCTCGAGGTGGAACACCGGCTGAGGCTGGCTCTTCTGGTACCACTCGATGGGGTGGTTGTAGCTGATCATCGAGATCTTCGCGCTGGCCTGCGGGCCCTCGCGCACGTCCTCGACCCGCCCGCCGGCGGCCTCGACGATCGCGGTGACGGCAGGGATGATCTCGGCGGCGAGGATCACGCGCAGGCTCGCCCGGCCGGGCGGGATGGCCGGGTCGGCGGGAAGGGCCGCGGCGATGGCCGGGCCGTCGCCGGAGACGAGGCGCGGTGCGGGATCGAGCCCGGCGATGGTCTGGGTCACCGTGATCAGCTGCGCGAGCTCGGGGAAGCTCGCGTACAGGCCGCGCCAGTCTCTCAGCGGCTCCGTGCGCACGGTGGCTCGGACGATGACGCCGGCCGTGCCGTAGTTGTGCACATAGCGCTGCGCCTGCTCGCCCTCGACGTGCACGATCTCGTCGCTGCCGTCGGCGTGCACGACGTCGAGTGCGGCCACGAAGCCCCTGTCGTTGGAGCCGTGCTCGATGGATCCCGTGCCGCCGGATCCGCCGGAGAGGAAGCCGCCGATGGTGGACTGCATGGTCGAGGGGTACATCCAGAGGGCCTGGCCCGAGGCCCAGGCCGCCTGCTCCAGGAGGACCATCGGTGCGCCGGCCTCGGCGGTGATGAAGCCCTCGCCGACCTCGAGGATCGCCTTCGCCCGCGTGGTGTCGATCACCAGGCCGCCGTGCAGCGGGATGCCCTGGCCGTAGTTGCCTGTGCCCTTGCCCCGCACGGTGACGGGCACGCCGTGCCGCGCAGCGGCCGCGACCGCCTTCGCGATGCCCTCCGCGTCCGGCGGGGTGGCCACGAGGTCGGCCAGGCCGAGCGGCAGCTTCGCCGCGATCACGGGGGACATGGGGGAGCCGTCCACGCTGGCGCGCTCGCGCACGCGCGGCTCGGCGCTCACATTCCTCTCTCCCAGCAGCGCGATGAGCTCGTGCTCCAGGGCGAGGACGGGGACTGCGGTGTCGGTCACGAGGTGGTGCCTTTCGGAGGGTGGTGCGGGGGATGCTGCGGATCGTGGCCCGCGCGACGGGGCGCCGCGCGGGCCACGGGTACTGCGTGCAGCCGGGGCTGCTACTTGCTCAGCCCGATCGAGCTGTCGATGAACGCGTTCGTGACGAGGTCGTCGGCGGTGAGGCCGGACTTCGGCGCGCTGCCCATCTGGGTGTAGATCGGGATCGCCTTGTTCAGCAGGTCGGAGACGCGGGCGGTGTCGAAGTCGCCGATGCTGCCGTTCGTCCCGTTGCTGACCAGACCGAGGTCGATCACGGTCTTGTTCGCGTAGTCGGCGACGCCCTGGCTGTACACCCAGCCGTTGTTGTACGCGTCGACGAGCTTCAGGATGAGCGCGGTGGCGGCGCTCGGGTTCGCGTAGTAGTCGACCTCGGCCTGCTGCAGCACCGGGACGAGCTTCTGCAGGCAGGGCGTCAGCGACTGCAGCTCACCGCTGCGCACCGACATGGAGGACTGGTACGGCGCCCAGCCGGCATTGGCGATCAGGTCGAACTTCACCGGCTTGTCCCAGGCGCTGACCTCGTTCTCGTAGATGTACGGCTCGGACGAGGCGAAGCCCTGCTGCATGTCCTTGCCTCCGCTGGCCACGAAGTTCGCGGGGGTGCCGTCGTAGCTGCCGTCCAGGTTCGCCGCGTCGATGAAGCCGGCCGACTTGAGGTACTCCATGTATGCCGAGCCGTCGAAGTAGCGCCACACCCCGCCGGTCGCCTGCAGCGCGGACTTCACGTCCTTGATGGAGGACACGTTCGGGTAGCTGGTCGGGTCCCACATCACCATCGTCGGGCTGACGTCCAGCGGAGCGAACACCGCCGTGGTCGGCGTGGTGTTCGACAGCTGGATGGCCTCGTCGGTCGCGACGTAGCCGAGGGTGATGTCCTTGTCCTGGTACATCTGGCTGGACACCGTCTGGAAGCCGATGGCCGGGCCGCCCGCGCGGATCTCGATGTTCACGCCGGTGGGCTGGCCCGCGGCCATGAGCGGCCCGGAGACGGACTTGTTGCTCGCGTCGATCGTGTAGTCGCTGCCGAGGAGCTCGTACAGGTGCCCGTGCTCCGCCTCGGGGTTCCAGTCCGTCTGCACCACGATGGTGGCGGGGCAGACGCCGGACAGATCGACCGCTCCCGCGGCGGCAGACGGGGCGGAGGAGCCGCCCCCTCCGGCTGCGGAGGAGGGGCTGCTGCAGGCGGCGAGCGCTGCGGAGGCCGCGAGGATGCCGGTGATGGCGACCGCGCGGGCAAGGGTGCGATGGTGCATTCGTCACTCTCTTTTCTGTGTCGGGTCGTGCGTGGATGGTGCAGGGAGCAGGTGCAGGAGGGGGTGGCACAGGCCGGTCGGGGAAGCGATCCGGCTGCGGCTCAGCGGCTCCAGTCCGGAGCGAGGATGCGGGCGGCCCGCCGCAGGCGTGCGCCGCATACCGCCGGGCGGCCCGGTGCTACTTCGCGGCCTCGTACCAGCGGCCGACGGCGGCCTTGGCGATCCAGCCGAAGATCAGGAAGATCACCACGCCCAGAAGGCACGCCGCGATGATCGCCGCGAACAGCTCGGGGCTCTGCAGCCGGGACTGGTAGTTCGAGATGAGCGCCCCGATCCCGGGCTCGCCTCGGCGGAAGAAGTAGTCGCCGACGATCGCGCCGATGACCGAGAGGCCCGCCGAGATCCGCATGCCGGCGAAGATCGCCGGGAGCGCAGCGGGCATGGTCAGCTTGGTCAGCACCACCCAGCGGGAGGCCTTCTGCAGCTGGAACAGCTCCCGTTGCGACTTCTCGACCGACTGCAGCCCGAAAAGGGTGTTGGACACCATCGGGAACAGGGCGATCATCACGCAGACGATCATCCGGGCGGTGAAGTCGAAGCCGAACCAGAAGCCGATCAGGGGTACCAGCGCGAGGATCGGGATGCACTGCAGGATCACCGCGTAGGCGTAGGTGGAGCGCTCCACCCAACGGGCCAGCGACATGCAGACGGCCCAGGCGACGCCGATGACGATCGCGATCGCCAGGCCCGCGAGGGCGACGCCCGTGGTGCGCATCAGCGCGACCATGATGTCCGCGAAGACGGTGCCCTTGAAGTAGCCCTCGGTGAAGATCTCGTGCGGCATCGGCAGGAGGTACTCGATGCCCTGCGAGGCGAGCACGACCCCCGAGATGAAGTACCAGATCCCCAGGATGACGACCAGCACCGCCAGCGGCGGCCCGACCAGGCGCGCGGCCCGGCCGAAGCCGCTCGTGCGTCGCGCGGGGCGAGGAGCGGGGCGCGACGGCGCTGCCAGCGCCCCGGCCTGGGTCGCACCGCCGGCCTGGATGCTGCCGCTGCCGACGTTCTCGGTGGTTGCGCTCATGAGTGACCCTCCCGGAGTGCGTGAGAGACCTGGCCGACGAGCTTGCCGAACTCCGGCGTGTACCGGACCTCGGGGTCGCGCGGCATGGGGAACGGGACCTCGACGGTGTCCACGACGCGGCCGGGCCGGCCCGACATGACGACGACCTTGGTCGAGAGGTAGACGGCCTCGGAGACCGAATGGGTGATGAACAGCCCGGCGAACTGCTGTTCGCAGAACAGCCTGATCAGCTCGTCGTTCAGTCGCTCCCGGGTGATCTCGTCAAGTGCGCCGAAGGGCTCGTCGAAGAGGAACAGCTCGGGGTCGAGGGTGAGCGAGCGGGCGAGGGAGGTGCGCATCTTCATGCCGCCGGACAGCTGCCGGGGCAGGTGCTTCTCGAAGCCCGTCAGCCCGACGAGGTCGATCGCCGCCTTCGCCTTGGGCAGCCGCACCCGCTTGGGCTGCCAGTTCAGCTCGGCGAGCAGCTCCACATTGCTCTGCACATCGCGCCAGGGCAGCAGCGTCGCGTCCTGGAAGACGTAGCCGATGCGGTCGGTGTGCACCTCAGCGGTGCCCTCGCTGGCGGTCTCCAGCCCGGACGCGATGCGCAGCAGGGTGGACTTGCCGCAGCCGGAGGGGCCGACGACGGTCACGAACTCGCCGCGGTCCACGGTGAGGTCGATGCCGGACAGGGCGGTTGTGCCGTTGGGGAAGGTCATGGCGACGTCCCGGAAGTCCAGGAGCGTGGTCGTCGCGGCGGAGTCTGGCCGCACGGGCGGCGATGCGAGGGTCATGGAGCGGTCACCTTCCGGAGGGAGTCGGTCTCGGGTTCGCTGAGGCGGATGGGGCGGGCGGGCGCGGCGCCGGGCAGCGCGGTCTCCACGAGATGGGTGCTGCGGCTGACCAGGCGGCCGCGATGCACGACGATCCGGTCGCCGGGCGCGAAGGCCACCGCCTCGCCCACATTGCTGGCGCGCACGGCGAGCAGCTCGGCGCGGGCGCCTTCGACCGGCCCCGCCAGGGGCATGCTCATCACATCGCGCGCGCCGAGGGTGACGGCGCGCAGGGCGTCGTCCGGGGCGAGGTGCCCGGCCGAGACGAGCAGCGAAGCTGTCTCCAGCGCGTCGCAGCGGCCGACGGGGTTGAAGGGGTCGCGGATGTTGTCCGCGCCGCCGGCCACCCGCACGCCGGCGTCCAGCAGCCGCTGCACCGGGGTGAGGCCGCGAGGGATCGAGTGCTCGTGCTGCCAGCCCTGCAGGTAGAGGTTCGTGATCGGCAGGGAGATGATGCCGATGTCCGAGGCGAGCACCTCCGCGATGACCGGCTCGAGCTCGCGCGGCTCCAGCGTCCCCAGGCGCACGCAGTGGCCGGCCGCGAGGGGGACGGTCCAGCCGCGCACCGCCTTCGCGTACTCGGCCAGGGTGAGGGCTCCGCTCAGGCTCTCGTCCGTGTGCAGGTCGACGCCGACGCCGCGGCGCTCGGCGATCCGCAGCAGGCGGGCCAGGTCTCCCAGCGGATCCGGCGCCATGTGCGGTGCGCCGCCGACGAGATCGGCACCCAGGTCGAGCGCGGCCTCGAACACCTCGTCCCCGGAGCGCCAGCCGCCCAGCGCGACGATCTGGATGTCCATGAGGCCGTGCAGCGACTCGCGGACCGCGACCAGCGCCTCGATGCCGCGCAGCGGGTCGCCGCCTCCGTGCAGCAGGTCGACGTGGGTGCGCACGGCGGTGGTGCCGTTCGCGAGCAGGCGCAGCGCCGCCGTCCGCGCGCGCTGCGCGATCTCCTCGCCGCTCATCGTCGCCGAGTAGGCCATCCAGCTCTCCACGGCCAGGTCCAGGTCGCCCAGGGGCGGCTGGATCAGATCGAAGGACAGCGCCTTGTCCAGGTGGCCGTGCGGCTCGGCCGGAGCGGTGACGAGGAGGAATCCGCTGAGGTCGAGCACCTCGCCCTGCCCGGCCAGGAGCTCCTGCGGCAGGGGGGCGCCTGCCGGCACCACGGCCGCGACCTTGTCGCCCTGGATCGCGAGGTCCGCGCGGCTTCCGTCGGCGAGGGTGGCGTTGGTCAGCGCCTTCACCGGTACCGGGTAGTGCAGGGACACGGGACCTCCAGGGAACGTGCCGCGCCGTCGCAGCTGCGGGATGTCGGTGGCTTGCGCGGACCTCCAAGCCGGCTGGGATTGCTGCGAGCCTAAGGAGCACGCGTTTCCGCGGTGTAACGGCGATGTGAAAAGGATCGACGCACCGTGACGGCCGATCCGGCGCGCGCGGAAGCGGCCGTTTCACCGCCGCATCGCGGCGCGTCCAGGGGTGCTCAGAGCTCGATGGTGATGCGCGGGCAGGCGGCCCGGGAGACGCAGATCATCATGGAGCGGTTGTCCTCCTGCTCCTCGGCGGAGAGCACCGAGTCCCGGTGCTCGACCTCGCCGTCCACGACGGGAACCTCGCAGGTGCCGCAGGTGCCGACGCGGCAGCTGGACAGGGCGAGCACGCCGGCCTGCTCCACCGCGTCGAGGATCGAGCGGTCCGGCGGCACCTGGACGGTGATGCCCGAGAGCATGAGGTCGACCTCGAAGGGCTCGGACCACAGCGGCGGGCCGAGCACCTTCGCCTCGAAACGCTCCAGGTGCAGGCTGCCGCGCGGCCAGGAGGCCATGCGCTGCTCGACCTCCGTCATGAGCCGGGAGGGGCCGCAGGCGTAGACGACCGTCCCGGGCACGGCCTCGTCCAGCTCCGCGCCGAGGTCCAGGCGCCTGCCCTCGTCGCTCGGGAAGGGCTCCACGCGGTCCCCGTAGAGCTCCTGCAGCTTGCCGAGGAAGGCCATGCAGGAGCGGGAGCGGCCGGCGTACAGCAGCCGGAAGTCGTTGCCCGCCGCGGCGGCGGAGGCGAGCATCGGCAGCATCGGGGTGATGCCGATGCCCCCGGCGATGAAGAGGTAGCGCCGCCCGGCGCTCGGGGCGAAGACGAAGTGGTTGCTCGGTCCGCGCACGCGCAGGCTCGTGCCCGGCAGCGCGTTGTCGTGCAGCCACCCGGAGCCGTCGTGCTCGCGCAGCACCCCGATGCGCCACAGCTCCCGCTCGGAGGGCAGGGAGCACAGCGAGTACTGCCGTTCGCGGCCGTCCGGCAGGAGCACGTCGATGTGCGAGCCGGGCGACCAGTTCGGCAGCACCCCGCCCGGGCGCTCCAGCTCGAACAGCATGACGCCCTCCGCAGCCCGGGTGCGCGAGCGGACCCTCAGCTCGAAGTCCGTGCCGCCGGTCATGGCGCCGCCTCCACGCCTGGCTGTGCGGGGCTGGACCGGCGGCTGCGCCCGGCGCGACGGCTTCGACTCATCGCCCGACCCTGGCCTTCAGTGCGGCGGCGATCTCGTGCTCGTCCGCAGAGAGCAGCTGCCCCTCCTCGACGACCACGCGCCCGTTCACGATCACGGTGCGCGGCCGCCTGCCCGGGTTGGTCCAGAGCAGTCCCGCGAGGCGGTCTCCCACCCCCGCGTCGGCGACTCCGCTCACGTCCCAGAGGCACAGATCGGCGGCGCTTCCCGGGCTGAGCCGGCCCAGCTCGGGGCGCCCCAGGCCGTCCGCCGAGCCTTCCGTCGCGAGGGCGAGGGCCTCGGCCGCGGCGAGGGGCCGGCCGGCCAGCGGCGCGAGCTGCATCGCCAGGCGCGCGTCCGCCAGGAGGTGCCCGGCATCGTTGCTGCCGCCGCCGCTGGTGCCCAGGCCCACGCGCACGCCCGCCTCACGCAGCCGGGCGACGGGGGAGACGCCCCACCCCATGGGCAGGTCGCACGCCGGGGCGTGCGTCGCGCTCGCGCCCGTCGCGGCCACTCGCCCGATCTCCGCCTCGGTGACCCCGCACAGATGCGCGAGGGTGACGTCGGGGGCGAGCCAGCCCCACTCCTCCAGCAGTTCCAGGGGTCGCCGGCCGTAGCTGTGCGCGGCGACCTCCACGTCCACGACCTCGTTCGCCTGCGTGCGCCGCCGCAGGCCGTGGCGGGCGGCGACCTCGCCCAGCAGCTCGAAGGTCTCGCGCGAGTCGCTGTGCACGCCGGCGGGGCCGACCGCGAGCTGCAGCATGCCGTCCTCCGAGACGCCCCCGGGTCGCCCGGGCACGAGGGCCTGCACGATCGCCTCCGCCGACGCCGCGGCCTCCTGCGGGTCGTCCCGGGCGGCGCCGCGGACGAAGGCGAGGCGAGCGCCCAGCTGCGCTGCCGCCCCCGCCGTCGCCCTCGCCATCGCGACCGTGTCGGCGCCGGCCGGCCAGGTCAGATGGTGGTCGGCCACCGTGGTGACGCCGCACAGCAGCGACTCGGCGAGCCCGGTGCGCGCCGCGAGGCCGGTGAGCTCGGCGTCGGTGCCGGCCTCCGCATAGGCCTGTGCCATCGCGGGCAGCCATTCGCGCATGGGAATGCCGCGAGTGCCCGGAAGGGTGCGGAACGCGGTCTGCAGCAAGTGGTGGTGCGCGTTCACCAGCCCGGGTGTGACGACGCATCCGCTGGCGTCGATCACGGCGTCCGGCTGCAGGCCCGCCGGCAGCTGGGAGACCACCCTGCCGTCCAGCAGGGCCAGCTCGCCCGCGCGGACCGTGGACGAGTCGACGACGACGGCCTCCGCGCCTCGGACGAGCAGCGCGCGCGGCGGGGGCGTCATGCGACGGTCGCCGCCGCTGCCCTGAGCCCTGCCGTGCGGAAGGCGGAGCCGCGGTGGGACTCCGGCAGCCGCGCCTGGCCCTGACCGAAGAGCCGCTCGCGCAGCGTGCCCGGCGCGTAGTCCTCCTGGGCCAGGCCGCGCCGCCGCAGCGCAGGCAGCAGCAGCTCGATGAAGTCGTCGTAGCTCTCCGGGTTCACGTTCGGCTGCACGAGGAAGCCGTCCGCGTCGGTGTACTCCGCGAAGGACGCGGTCTGCTCGGCCACCTCCTCCGGGTCGCCCACGAGCACGCTGCCGTTGATGCCGCCCGTGCGGAAGGTCTCGAGGATCTCGCGCACCGTCGGCCCGGGCTTGTCCGGGGTGCCCATGTAGCGCTGCAGATTGCTCAGACCCTGCTCGGTGCTCAGGTCCAGCGGCAGCGGACTGTCCAGCTCGAAGCGCAGCAGGTCGACGCCCGTGTTGCCCGCGAACACGGCGGCGGCACCCTCGACGGAGGACAGCGCGAGCATGCGCTCATACTTGGCCTGCGCCTGCTCCGAGCTGGGAGCGGTGATGAACATCGAGCCGATGAGCACCCTGATCGCGTCCGGCTCGCGGCCCGCAGCGACGGCCGCGGCGCGGATGGCCGCGATGTTCCGCTTCACCTGCTCCGGGTCACCACCGGCCACGAAGACGACCTCCGCGTTGCGCCCGGCGAACTCGACGCCGCGTCGCGAGGTGCCCGCCTGCACCAGCAGCGGGGTGCGCTGCGGCGAGGGCGGCATCGTGAGCACGCCCTCGGACCAGAAGTGCGGACCGTGATGGCGCACCATGTGCACCTTGGCCGGGTCGGCGAACACCGCTGCCGCCTTGTCGCGCACGAGCGCGCCGTCCTCCCAGCTGCCCTCCCAGAGGCCGAAGCAGACGTCGAGGAAGTCGTCGGCCATGTCGTAGCGCAGATCGTGCGGGATGAGGGGCTTGCCCAGCAGTGCGGCCGCGGTCTCGCCCGAGGAGCCGGTGACGACGTTCCATGCGATGCGTCCCGCGCTGAGGTGGTCGAGCGTCGCGAGCCTGCGCGCGAGGTTCCCCGGGAGCTCCGCCGTGGTGGACATGGTGAGGATGAAGCCCAGCCGGGACGTCGTCGCCGCGAGCGCGGAGACGACGGGCAGGGGGTCGCCGTGGGGGATCTGCCGGCCCTCGCGCACGGCTGCGGGCAGCAGCTCGCCATCCAGGGCGGGGAAGCCGTGGCTGTCGGCCAGGAAGAGCAGGTCGATGCGCGCGTCCTCGAGCTTGCGGGCGAGCGTGGTCCAGTAGTCGAGGTTCATGAACTCGGACGAGGTGTCCCGAGGGTCGAGCCAGGACGAGCCGATGGTTCCGTTGGGGCCGACGTACTGGAAGATCCCGAACACGAGCGGTCTGCGCATCTGAAAGCCTCCACGATCCCGGCCGGTCCGGGCGCCTTCATGGCTATCAGCCGTCCGTTTCCCCGGTGTGAAGCCGGTGTTTCACGCGCATGAAAGCGGCTCTGCCCCCCGCACGGGCGGGCCGTGGCGGGGGGCAGAGCAGGGGGAGCTCCGCTCAGGAGCTCGGGGCGCAGCGAGAGCGGTCAGCCGGCGACGACCGGCCCGGTGTGCAGGACGTCGACGTTCTGCTGCGGGCAGCCCGACAGTCCGCTCGTGGGCAGGAAGATGGCGCCGTAGTTGTTCGGCGGGTAGATGCGGAAGCCGTCGACCGGCGTCGGCGTGCACCCGGCGATGTTGCCGGCCTCGGTCACGGTCACCGTGATCGTGGCCGTCCCGCCCGGCTGGAGCGTCACACGCTGGGGCGCGACGGTGGCGTCGCGTTCCGCGGGCGCCCCGATCTCGGTGCCGTTGCCGTCGCCCACGAAGGAGATCCCGGGGTAGCCGCCGGCCTCGCACGGCACCTGGCTGATGTTCTTGACGGTGATCGGCACGATCGTCGAGCCGGCCGCTCCCTGCGCCTGCCCTGTGCTGAGCAGCAGCTGGTTGATGGTGCAGGTCGACGGCGGCATGGGCCCGGCCGTAGGGGTGGGCGCGGGGCCCGAGCTCGGGCTGGGGGCGGGCGCCGCGCTCGTCGTGGTCGGCGCGGGCGAGGGGGCCGGCCCGGGCTCGGGCAGGCAGGCGGACAGTGACAGGGCGACCCCGGCGGCCAGCACCGCGGCGGCCGGGATGAGGAGCGTTCGGCGCATGGGCCACACGTTAGGGCTTCGGCGCCTCCGCTTCGTGGAGGCACGGCGTCCTCGCGGGGCGATCACGGCGGACTGTCGGCGGATCGTGTCCTGATCGTGATCGGCGCGGGCCGCCCGGCGCTCAGTTCCAGAAGCCGTCGTGCGGCCGGGCCGCCTCCTCCTCCAGCAGCGGGCCGAGCACCTCGATGCGGCGCTGCCCGCGGGCGAAGACCTCCCGGCACGGCAGCGAGAAGGTCGGGTTCTCCGGGTGCGCGCCGGTCAGCTCGAGCAGGCGCTCCTCGGACAGGGCGTAGACCACCCGTCCCACGCCGGTCCAGTACGCAGCGCCGGAGCACATCGCGCAGGGCTCCGCGCTCGTGTACAGCGTCGCCGACGCCATCCGCTCGGGCCCGAGCTCACGGGCCGCCGCCGCAAGCGCCCGGAGCTCCGCGTGCTGGGTGGGGTCGCCTTCGGGCGGGAGCGAGTTGTTCCCCGCGCTCGCGGCGATCACGCCCTCCGCGTCCACGACGAGGGCGGCGAAGGGGTGCTTGCCCTCCTCGCGCGAGAGGCCGGCGAGCCGGATGCACTCGCGCAGCAGGCGCAGGTCCTCCTCGGAGGCGACGGCCGGACCGCCCTGGGGGGCGCCGGAGGGGGCGGGCGTCATCGTGCTCATCGTTCTCGAGGATACGCGCCCGGGCAGGCTGCTCTGTTCCCGGGATGCCCTCCGCTGCTATCGTTCGATCGGTCCGGTCGATCGGTGGCCGGCCTTACCCCGAATGAAAGGGACCTGCAGCAATGTCCGACCCCAACGCTCCCGAGCCGGGCGCGCCGGTGCCCCCCGCCCAGCCCGCCTATCAGGCCCCGGCCCCGAGCTACTCGGCGCCGGTGACCACTCCGAACACCTATCCCGGCAAGACCCTCGGCATCGTGGGCCTTGTCCTGTCCTGCATCTTCTTCTTCGGCATCTCGGTGCTGGTGGGCCTGATCCTGAGCATCGTGGCCCTCGTCCAGTCCCGGAAGGCGGGGTACAAGAACGGCCCGGCCCTCGCCGGCATCATCATCTCCGGCGCGCTCATCGTGATCGGGATCATCGTCGGCATCATCATCGGCGTGACCCTCGGCGCGGTGGTCGGCCATATCGCCGAGGTCTGCAACCAGTACGGCCCGGGCACCTGGGACGTCAACGGGGTCCGCTACACCTGCAGCTGATCCCCGCGCTCGCATGAGCAGAGCGCCCGGTGCCGTCGTCCTGGCGACGACGGCACCGGGCCCTCTCTCCGGGACCCACCCTCACTCCGACAGGCATGACAGCTTCGACAGGCGACGGCGCCGACGCGGGCGCCGCCCCCATCCCATCCAGGGCAGGTGCCGCGATGACCGAGGTCGAGCCCTCCGCTCCCGTTCCCGGCTCCGAAGCCGGCTGGTACCGGCGCCCCCTCGGCGTGGCGCGGGCACCGTACCCGCCGCGCCCCGCCTACCCCGCTGTCTCGGGCGGCTCGCGCCACGGCTCCTCCCGAGCGGCGTACCCCCGTGCGGGCTCTGTGGCGCCGGTCTACACCCCCTCCGCCCGGTACCCTCTCCGGGCTGGGCAGCGCTCCGAGACCACAGCGGGCGCGCCCGCCCGGCCGGCCGAGGACCCGGGTCGCGCGCTGGGCGTCGCAGGCTTCGTGCTGTCGCTGCTCGCCTCGGTCGTCGGGCTCGTCGTCTCGATCCTGGCGCTCGTCCGGTCGCGCCGGGCCGGCCGCTCCAACCGCTTCGCGGTGGCCGGCATCGTCGTGGGGGCAGTGACCTCCGCCATCTGGATCGCGGTCCTCGTCGTCCTCTCGGCCGAGTCGCTGGGCCTGCTGGTCCCGGCCGCGCTCGGCGGCACCGTCGCGGGACCGGGCTGAGCGGCCTAGTCTTGACCGCATGAGCGCCGTCGGAGTCGGCGTCGTGCAGTTCGCCCCGGGCGACGACGCGGCCCGCAACAGATCGGAGATCGCGCGCCTGACCCGCCGCGCCGCGGAGCAGGGCGCGCAGCTGGTCATCGCGCCCGAGTACTCCAGCTTCTTCACGCCGCGCCTGGGCGAGGCCGTCGTCGCCGCCGCCGAGCCCCTGGACGGTCCCTTCGTGTCTGCGCTCGCGGAGCTGGCCGAGAGCACCGGCGTCACCGTGGTCGCCGGGATGGCCGAGGCTGTCGACGAGCCGGGCCGCTTCTCCAACACGCTCGTCGCGGTCGCCCCTGGCGACGGCCTGGTGGCCCGCTACCGCAAGGTGCACCTCTACGACGCCTTCGGTCAGCGCGAGAGCGACTGGGTCCGGCCCGGCCAGCCCGAGCCGCCGCAGACCTTCCGCGTAGGCGGTCTCGCTGTCGGACTGCAGACCTGCTACGACCTGCGCTTCCCCGAGTCCACCCGTGTGCTCGCGGACGCGGCCGTGCAGCTGGTCGCCGTCCCTGCCGAGTGGGTGGCGGGGTCGAACAAGCTGCATCACTGGAGGACCCTCCTGGCCGCCCGCGCCATCGAGAACACGCTGTACCTCGCCGCGGCCGACCATCCCGGCCCGATCGGCGTGGGCCACTCGGCGATCGTCGACCCCTGGGGGATCGAGCTCGCCTGCGTGGAGCACGGCGAGGGCGTCGCCGTCGCCAGCGCTGCACCGGGCGAGGTCGAGGCGGTCCGCTCGGTGAACCCCGCCCTCGCCCTGCGGCGCTACGAGGTCCGCCCGCTCTAAGCGGCGGCTAGCTGCGCGCGGCGGCGAGGCGGTGGGCGGCCTCCTCCAGCACATCGCGCCTCTTGCAGTACGCGAAGCGCAGCAGGGAGCCGTATTCCGGCGCATGCTCGGGCGAGCAGAAGGCCGTGACCGGCACCGCGACCACGCCAGCCAGGGCCGGCAGCGCGCGGCACAGGGTGGCTGCGTCCTCGTAGCCGAGCGCCGCGGCATCGGCGATGAGGAAGTAGGAGCCGTCCGGACGGCTCACCGGGAATCCGGCCTCGAGGAGAGCGCCCCGCAGGAGGTCGCGCTTGGCGCCCAGCTCCGCGGCGAAGGCGTCGAAGCGCTCACGGGGCAGCGCGAGGCCCGCCGCGATCGCCGGCTGGAACGGCGCGCCGTTCACATAGGTGAGGAACTGCTTCACTGCGAGGATCGCCTCGATGAGCTCGGGCCGGGCGATCGCCCAGCCGATCTTCCACCCGGTGGCGCTGAAGGTCTTGCCGCCCGAGGATATCGTCACCGTGCGCCCGGCCGCGCCGGGCAGGGAGGCGACCGGAACATGCGGCACGCCGAAGGTGAGGTGCTCGTACACCTCGTCGGTGACGATGATCGCGTCGTGCCGTTCGGCGGCCTCGACGACGACGCGGAGGAAGTCCGCGGAGAGCACGGTTCCGCAGGGGTTGTGAGGGTTGTTGAGGAGGATGATGCGCGTGCGGTCCGTCACGGCGGCGGCGAACTCCTCCGGGTCGGGCGTGAAGTCCGGCCAGCGCAGCCGGACGGTGCGGTGCTGCGCCCCGGCCAGCGCGGCGATCGCCCCGTACTCGTCGTAGAAGGGCTCCAGGGTGAGCAGCTCGTCGCCCGGCTCCAGCAGCGCGAGCAGTGTGGCGGCGATGGCCTCGGTCGCGCCGGCGGTGACGAGCACCTCCGTCTCCGGGTCGGCTCCGATCCCGTAGAAGCGCCCCTGATGGGCCGCGATCGCCTCACGCAGCACGGCCATGCCCCGGCCCGGCGGGTACTGGTTGACACCCGCCGCGATCGCCTCGCGGGCCGCTTCGACGACCTCCGCCGGGCCGTCCTCGTCCGGGAAGCCCTGGCCGAGATTGATCGCGCCCGTCTCGGCGGCGAGCGCCGTCATCTCTGCGAAAATGGTGGGACGGATCGCGCCGCCGGTGTCCAGAAGGCCCGCGCCGGCCGCGGTGCGGCGCCATGGGCCGGTGATGGTCATCCCAGCATCATCCCATCGCGGGGTTTCATAAGCGGTTCATAGCTTTCCCAAGGTCACGATCAGATAGCCCCAATCGTGCGCACAGCTTGTCAGGTGAGGCTGGCACCAGCTTGGAAGGAGCACCCCATGTCCGACACCACGGATCCGTCCCCCGCACCGCAGCAGCCCGCCTCCGTCCCGCCGGCTCAGGACAGCCCCACCACCCCGCCCGCGCCTGCGCCGTCGCCGACCGCGCAGGGCGAGGGCGCATCCGCGCCGTACCCCGCGCCGGCCCAGGAGCAGGCGTCCGACGCGCAGCAGCAGCCGGCGGCCCAGCCGCAGCCCGGCTACCCCGCCGCGGGCCAGCCGTACGCGCCGCAGCAGCCTCAGCACCCGGTCTTCGCGCCCTACGGCGCGCAGTCGCACCTGCAGCCGCAGCCCCACACGCAGCCCACGCAGCCGCTGCCGCAGGGCGGCCCGTTCCAGCCGCAGCCCCACCAGCCGCAGCAGCATCAGAGCCACCACGCACCGCAGGGCTCGGCCTTCGGCCCCGGAGCGCAGCAGGGCATGCCCCCGGTGCCGCCGGCGCAGGGCTACGGAGAGGCCCGCCCGCAGGAGCCCAAGCGGCGCAAGGGCGGCGGCGTGGGCGTCGGGATCGCGGCCGGCATCATCGCCGGCGTCGTCTTCGGCGGTGCAGCCGGCGCGGGCGCGGCCTACGTCGTGGGCAGCAACCAGCCGGCCCAGTCCAGCACCTCCGCCGGGCGCGAGACGATCACCGTGAACAACCCGCAGGACGCCTCCCTGATCACCTCCGTCGCCGCGGTCGCCGCCCCCAGCGTGGTGACGATCTCCGCCTTCGCCTCGGACGGCACCGGCGCGACCGGCTCGGGAGTCGTCGTCGACGACCAGGGCCACATCGTGACGAACAACCATGTCGCCACGATCGACGGCGCGACGAACAACGCCGAGCTGACCATCCAGACCTACGACGGGCGGCTGCTGCCGGCGAAGATCGTCGCGACGGACCCGATCGTGGACCTCGCCGTCCTGCAGGTGGACGGCCTGAACCTGCCGGCGATCCAGTTCGCCGACTCCTCGAAGCTCAACGTCGGCGACGTGACGGTCGCCATCGGGGCCCCGCTCGACCTGCCCGGCACCGTCACCAGCGGTGTGGTGAGCGCGCTGGACCGCGGCATCCAGGTGCAGTCCTCCGCTGTGCCGGACCAGTCGCAGCAGGACCAGAACCAGCAGCAGTCGCCGTTCGACTTCTGGAACCAGATCCCCGGCACCCCGGGTCAGCAGACGCAGCCGCAGCAGTCCTCGGGCGGCTCGTCGATCTCCCTGCCCGTCATCCAGACGGACGCGGCGATCAACCCGGGCAACTCCGGCGGCGCGCTGCTGGACAAGGACGGCAAGCTCATCGGCATCAACGTGGCGATCGCCGGCAGCGGATCGAGCGACGGCAGCCAGAGCGGCAGCATCGGGCTCGGCTTCGCCATCCCGTCGAACCTCGTCAAGCGCGCGGTGGACGAGCTGATCTCCCATGGCAGCGTCTCGCACGGCCTGTTCGGCGCCACCGTGACCGACCCGACGGCCTCGGACTCGTCCGTCGCCGGGGCGCTCATCAAGGACGTGACCCCCGGGGGGCCCGCGGCCGCGGCCGGCGTGCAGTCGGGCGACGTCGTCACGGTCTTCGACGGCCACCCGATCACGAACTCCACCGACCTCACGGCGGAGGTGCGGGCGCTGCCTGCCGGCTCGAAGGTCCAGTTCACCTACGTGCGGGGCGGCAAGTCGCAGACCGCCACGGTCACGCTCGGCTCGCTGAGCTCCTAGCCCGTCCGCTGCGCCGTCCGACCCGCGCCTGGGGCGTGGCGCCGGGCGGCGCAGCGTGCACCGCGAAGCCCCGTCCCGGTTCGTCATACCGGGCGGGGCGACCGCGTCTTGCAGGTCGCCTTTGATAGCTTTGCCCTCGTGACCGTCAGCGCAGCTTCTCCGAGCGGCGCGGAGGGTCCGGACCGGCGAGGGCGGTCCGCGGCACGGGGGCGCCTGCGGACACGCCAGGGGACCGTCCTGGACCGGGCGATCATCTCCGACCCGCCGATCATCCGTACCGGATCCCATGCCTCACGAGCGATACGGCGGGCCGCCGAGCGCGCCGCTCGGCGGCGGGACGGCGTCGCCCTCGTGCGCCGCAGGGACACTCCGGGGCGCGACCGCGTCGCCTCCTCCGCCCTCGCCGCGCAGGCCGCGCGCGAGGTGGCGACACGCAAGGTCGTGCTCGAGCTGCGCGGCGTGAGCAAGCGCTTCGGATCGACGGTGGCCGTCGACGGCGTGGAGATGGAGGTCCGGGAGGGCTCCCTGTTCGGCGTCGTCGGCCCGAACGGCGCCGGGAAGACGACGACGCTGTCGATGATCACCGGTCTGCTGCGTCCCGACGCGGGGACCATCACCGTGGGCGACACGGACGTCTGGCGCGACCCCGAAGCCGCCAAGCGGGCCATCGGCGTGCTGCCGGACCGCCTCAGGCTGTTCGACCGCCTCACCGGCGCGCAGCTGCTCTACTACGCGGGCGTGCTGCGCGGACTGACCCCGGCGACGGTTCGGGAGCGCGCCGGCGAGCTCGCGACGGCCTTCGGCCTGGAGGACGCGCTGGACCGCCTCGTCGTGGACTACTCCGCCGGCATGGCCAAGAAGGTCGCGCTCGCCGCGGCCATGATCCACGCACCGCGGGTGCTCGTGCTCGACGAGCCCTTCGAGTCCCTCGACCCGGTCTCCGCGGCTAACGTGACCGAGATTCTGCAGAAGTACGTCGCCTCGGGCGGTGCCGTGCTCGTGTCGAGTCACAGCATGGACCTCATCCAGCGCATCTGCGACCACGTCGCGATCATCGTGGCCGGGAAGGTCATCGTCGCCGGCTCGGTGGAGAAGGTGCGCGGCGACCGCACCCTGGAGGAGCGCTTCGTCGAGCTCGCCGGAGGGCGCCAGAGCGCGGAGGGCATGGAATGGTTGCAACCCTCCTCCGTCTGAAGCTCCAGATCCTCGCCAACCTGTTCCGTCGCAGCCGCTGGCAGAAGGCCGGGATCGTCATCGGCCTGGTCGTCGCCGTCGCGGTCGCGGCGCTGGGGATCCTCGGCCTCGTGCTGCTGCGGGGCGCGACAGCCGATGATGCCCGCACCCCCGTCGTGCTGCTCGGCGCCCTCATCGTGCTCGGCTTCGTGCTGGGCCCGCTGGTCTTCGGAGCGGGGGACACGCTCGACCCTCGGCGCTTCTCGGCCTTCGGGATGCGGCCGAGGGGGCTGGCGGCAGGGCTCGTCCTCGTCGCGCTGGTGGGACTGCCCGGCCTGGTGCTCACCGCGTGGCTGTTCGGGGCGGTGGCCACCTGGTCGCGCGGGCCGGCGCCGACGATCGCCGCCGTCGTCGCGATCCTGCTCACGCTCGCGCTGTGCAGCGTCGGCTCCCGCGTCACCGTCGGCCTCGGGGCACTGACCCAGTCCACCCGCCGGCCGCGGGTGCTCGGCCTGACCGTCGGCTCCGTGCTGCTCGTCGTCGTCGCCTCGCTCGCGGTGGTGGTCCTGGGCACGGATTGGACCGCCGGCTCCGGCAGGGTGCTGCCCTCGCTGGCAAGGGCGGTCGCCTGGACGCCGTTCGGCGCGCCCTTCGCGCTGCCTGCGGACGTCGCCGAGGGGCAGTGGCTCATGGCGCTGGTCGAGCTGCTGAGCTGCCTCGCGGCGACAGTGCTGTTCGCATGGGCCTGGTTCTTCGTCGTGCGCGGACTGCTCTCCTCCGTCGACCGCCCCGGCCGCGGCCGCTCCTACGCCGGCTCCGGCTGGTTCGAGCGCCTGCCCGCAGCCCCGGCAGGCGTGATCGCCGCCCGCACCTTGACCTACTGGGGCCGCGATCCGCGCTACTGGACAAGCCTGGTCGTCATCCCCGTCGTCCCGGTGGTCATGGACGCGGCCCTGGCGATCGCCGGGGTGCCCTCCACCGTGCTCGCTCTGCTGCCGCTGCCGGTCATGTGCCTGCTGCTGGGCTGGTCCGTGCACAACGACCTCGCCGCCGACAGCACCGCGATCTGGCTGCACGTCTCCTCGGGGACCCGTGGTCGCGCCGACCGCTGGGGCCGACTCGTGCCCGTGCTGGGGATCGGCGTGCCGCTGGTGCTGGTCGGCAGCGTGCTGACGACCGCCCTCGCGGAGGACTGGGAGCTGCTGCCCGGCGTGCTCGGGCTCAGCAGCTGCCTCCTGCTCACCGCCGCGGGCCTGTCCAGCCTGCTGTCGGCGGCCTTCCCGTACCCGACGCCGCGGCCGGGGGACAGTCCCTTCTCCCAGCCGCAGTCCACCGGTCCGGCGGCCACGGTCGTGCAGGCGCTGAGCCTTCTGGCGGCGCTCGTGCTCTCCATCCCCGCGGCGGCGGCGTTCATCGCGGGCATCACGGGGGACTGGCGCTGGCATTACCTGGCGCTCGTGCTCGGCCTGGGCGTGGGAGTGCTCGTCCTCATCGCCGGGGTGCGCACGGGAGGGCGCGTCTTCGAGCGTCGCGGCCCCGAGATCGTGGGCTTCGCGCAGCTGTTCGACTGAGCACGCGGTCCCCAGGCCGCCCGGTCGCCCCGGGCCGGCCGCCGGGGCGGGGAGGTAGAATCGCGGCATGAGCGACAGCGGAGCCGAGCAGCCCCTCACCGGCGGATCGACGGACGTGCTGGATCGCGAGCTCGAGAAGCTGCTCGAGCAGGAGGGCGTCGAGCCGGGCGACCACGAGCGCTTCTCGCACTACGTCCCGAAGGACAAGATCCTCGAGTCGGCGCTCACCGGCAAGCCCGTCCGCGCGCTGTGCGGCAAGAAGTGGACGCCCGGTCGCGACCCGGAGAAGTTCCCGATCTGCCCGACCTGCAAAGAGATCTACGAGCGCCTGCGCGCCTGAGGCCCGCGCCCGCCGCTCAGCCTTCGAACACGGTCGGGAGCACCGGGTCGCCCGCTGACAGCTGCAGAGCCCGCAGCGGCAGCTCCTGCATCGTCGCGGCATGGCGCTCGCGCGCCAGCAGCACGCCGCCGGGGCCGAGCCAGCGCTCGTCGATCGTCCCGTCCACGACCAGCGGGACCAGCACGGGCCTGTCCTCGTCGCCGGGGACGTCGACCGCGCTCGCGGCCTCGCCGAGGTGGACGATCTCGGCGACCGCCCTGCCCCCGGCCAGGCGCCGGGTGACGTTCTTCCGGCCGCCGATCGAGGCCTTGCCCGAGGAGGTCTTCGCCACGGGCAGCCACGTGCCGTCCTCCTCCTGCCGGGCCACGAGCTTGTAGACCATCCCCATCGTGGGCGTGCCGGAGCCGGTCACCACGGAGGTGCCCACGCCGTAGGAGTCCACGGGCGTGGCGGCCAGGGCGGCGACCGCGTGCTCGTCGAGGTCGTTCGTCACGATGATCCGGGTGGCGCGGGCGCCCAGCTCGTCCAGCAGGCGGCGGGCCTCCGAGACCACGACGCGCAGATCGCCGGAGTCGATGCGGATCGAGCCGAGCCCGGTGCCCGCGAGCTCCACCGCGTTGCGGATGCCCGACTCGATGTCGTAGGTGTCCACGAGCAGCGTCGTGCCGACGCCCAGGGCGTCCAGCTGAGACCGGAACGCGTCGCGCTCGCTGTCATGCACCAGGGTGAAGGCGTGGGCCGCCGTGCCCATCGTGGGGATGCCCCACAGCCGCCCCGCCTCGAGATTGGAGCTGGCGGCGAAGCCGGCGATGAAGGCGGCCCGCGCGGCGGCGACCGCGGCGTGCTCCTCCGCTCGCCGCGAGCCCATCTCCGTCACCGGGCGGCCCTGCGCAGCGCCGACCATCCGGCTGGCCGCCGTCGCGACGGCCGAGTCGTGGTTGAGCACGCTCAGGGCGATGGTCTCCAGCAGCACCCCCTCCGCGAAGCCCGCCTCGACCACGAGCACCGGTGAACCGGGGAAGAACGCCTCGCCCTCCGGGTAGCCGTGGATCGTGCCTCGGAAGCGATAGTCGGCCAGCCAGTCCAGCGTCGCCGGGGAGACCACGCCCTCGGTGGCCAGCCAGGCCAGCTCGGCGTCGCCGAAGCGGAAGTCGCGGATGGCCTGCAGCAGCCGGCCGGTGCCGGCGAGCACGCCGTAACGGCGGCCGTTGGCCAGGTGCCGGGTGAACACCTCGAAGACGCAGCGGCGCTCGCCCGTGCCGTCGCGCAGGCTCGCGTCGACCATCGTGAGCTCGTAGCGGTCCGTGAGCAGCGCCGTCGTCTCGGTCACCCGGCCAGCATATGCGCCGCCCGCGCGCGCTCGGAGGCGCCGGATCGCCCGGCTTGCGTCACCCGGCCGCAGGGGGACGGACGGGCCGGGATAATGGAGGACGTGTTCGCGTTCACGGGGTACCGCTGGGACCCGGCGACCGCGACCGCGAGCTTCCGCTACCGCTTGGACATCGTGCGGGACGCGAACGGCGCGGCCATCGCCGGGCCGGAGGAGTTCACCGAGACCGTGAGCTTCACCGTCTCGGGGCGGCCCGAGGGGACGGCCCTTCCCGACGCGAGCCCCGGCTCCGGTTTCGACCGCCTGCTCGTGCTCGCCGGGGCGGTCCTCGGGCTGAGCTACCTCAAGGCCGGCGCGCCGGTGGACTACCGGATCGACCCGGCCGGCCTGAGCGAGCCCGCCCTCGCCTTCCTGCACGCCGCGCTGCGCGACGGCATGGCCGAGTTCGCCTACCGCAACGGCCTGCCCGGGCCCCTGCAGCCCCGCATCGAGCTCAGCGCCGGCCTCGTCCCCGCATGGGAGCCGCAGGCGTTCGACGCGCAGCGTGCGCTGCGCCCGCTCGTCGCTCTCGGAGGCGGCAAGGACAGTGTCGTCTCGGCCGAGCTGCTGCGCCGAGCGGGCTTCCAGGTGCGGCTCGTCGCGACGAACCCGAACGGCATCATCGACGCGGTCGCGGCCCGCAGCGGGCTTCCGCTGCTGCGCATGCGCCGTACGATCGACCCCCGCCTACTCGAGCTGAACGCTGCCGGCGCGCGGAACGGGCACGTGCCCGTCACGGCGATGAACACGCTCCTGTCCGTGGCGCAGGCGCAGCTTGCCGGGCTGGGGCCGGCGGTCTTCTCCAACGAGAGCTCCGCAGGCGAGGAGACCCTCAGCTGGGACGGCTTCCCGGTCAACCACCAGTGGTCGAAGGGACCGGAGGCCGAACTGCTGCTGGCCGAGGCGATCGCGGCGCAGCTGGGCGTGGCCGGCGCCTCGTTCTCCCTGCTGCGCGCCTTCACGGAGCTGCGCATCGCCCGGATCTACGCGACGCTGGGCGAGCAGGGCGGGGCCCGCTACGACGATGTCATCGTCAGCTGCAACCGGGCGTACCGGATCAGCGGCGCCGCGCCGAGCTGGTGCGGCGAATGCGATAAGTGCCGCTTCGTCTTCCTCGCCTTCGCCCCCTTCATGCCGCGGGAGCGCCTGCTGCGGATCCTGGGCCGCGACCTGTTCGCCGCAGAGGCGAACATCCCCGGATACGCTGCGCTGCTCGGCCTGGACGAGGCGAAGCCCTTCGAGTGCGTCGGCGAGATCCGGGAGTCGCAGGTCGCGCTGAGTCTCGCGCTGCGCCAGCCGCACTGGCGCGACTCGCCCGTGGCGGCGGCCATGCTCGACCGCCTGCCCGCGCTCGCGGATGCCGCGGACGCCTTCGGCGCCGAGGTCCTCGGCCTGCAGCCCTCGCCCGCGCTGCCCGATCCTCGCTACGCGGAGGCCCGCGATGCGGCTGCCTGAGCTCGCGGGGGAGCGCGTGGTCATCGTCGGCTACGGTCGCGAGGGCCGGGCCGCGCTGGAGCGGCTCGCGCCGGTCGCCGGGCAGCTCGTCGTCGTCGACGCCTCGGAGCGCGCACGCTCGGAGGTGCCCGAGGGGATCCGAGCCGAGGCCTCGCTCGACGCCGTTCTCATGCGGAGCGGCACCGGCGTCGCCGTCGTCTCGCCGGGCGTCCCGCGGGTGCATCCCTGGCGGGCGCAGCTCGCCGCGGCCGGCTGGGCCACCACCTCCGGCTCGGACCTCTGGTTCGCCGAGAACGGCGCGCGCACCATCGCCGTCACCGGAAGCAAGGGGAAGTCCACGACCAGCGCGCTCATCGCGCACCTGCTGCGCGGGCTCGGGGAGAGCGTGGCCTACGGCGGCAACATCGGCACGCCGCTGCTCGCGCTGCCCGAGGCGCCGGGGTACGTGGTGGAGGTCTCGAGCTTCCAGGCGTCCTCCCTCACCTCCTCGCCGCGGATCGCCGTGCTCACCTCGCTGTTCCCCGACCACATCGACTGGCACGGCGACTACGAGCGCTACGTCTCGGACAAGCTCACCCTGCTCGCGCACGCTCCCCATGGGGTGGTGGTCAACGCGGGCGATGCGGAACTGCTGGCGGCCGTCGCAGCACGGTACCCTCACCTCCCGCTGCGCCTCGCGCCCGGGCCGCACACCTTCCACGTGGCGCACGGTCCCGGCTCGCAGCGCACGCTCCTGCGCGGCGAGGACGCGCTCTTCGACCTGGCCGGCTATGCCCCGCCCGGGGTGCACAACGAGGCCAACCTGTGCCTGGCCTTCGAGGCGCTGCTGGCATGGGGCGTCGACCCGGGCCGCCTGCCCGGCCTGGCCGAGGCGGTGGCGTCCTTCCGGCCGCTGCCGCACCGGCTGGAGACTGTGGCCGTGCTCGACGGCGTCGCCTTCGTGGACGACACGCTCTCCACGAACCCCTCCGCCGCCGTGAAGGCGCTGGAGGCGTTCGCCGACCGTCCGGTCGCGCTCATCGTCGGCGGCCACGACCGCGGTGTGGACTACGAGCCGCTCGCGGCCCGGCTGCGCAGGCATCCGATCGCCGCGCTCGTGACGCTGCCGGAGAACGGGCCGCGTATCGCCGCGCTCGCCCGGGGTGGCGCCGCGGCGGTGCACAGCCGTGAGACCCTCCGCGAGGCCGTCGCCCTGGCGGCGACGCTCGTGCCCCCGGGCGGGGTCGTCCTGCTCTCGCCGGCGGCCCCCAGCTACAATGCCTACGCCAGCTACGAGGAGAAGGCGCAGGACTTCCGGGACGCGGTCGCGGTCCTTGCCACGGGAAGCACGGGAAGGACGGATCGGTGACTTCTGCTGACACGACGGCGGTGCGGGCGGACGGGCGCGCGGTGGACCAGCTGCGCCCCGTGACGATCGAGCGCGGCTGGAGCGAGCAGGCGGAGGGCTCTGCACTGATCTCCTTCGGGCGGACCCGCGTGCTGTGCACCGCCTCCTTCACCCCGGGAGTGCCGCGCTGGCTGACGGGGAAGGGCAAGGGCTGGGTGACCGCCGAGTACGCCATGCTGCCGCGGTCCACCAACGAGCGCAGCGACCGCGAGTCGGTCAAGGGGCGCGTCGGCGGGCGCACCCACGAGATCTCGCGGCTCATCGGCCGCAGCCTCCGGGCCGTCGTGGACATGAAGGCGCTGGGCGAGAACACGATCGTGCTGGACTGCGATGTGCTGCAGGCCGACGGCGGCACCCGCACCGCGGCGATCACCGGCGCGTACGTCGCCCTCGCCGACTCGATCGCCTGGGCGCGCGCGCGAGGCCATGTGCCGCCCAGTGCGCAGCCGCTGCGGGACAGCGTCTCGGCTGTCTCCGTGGGGATCATCGACGGCACGCCGATGCTCGACCTGGCCTACGTCGAGGACGTCCGCGCCGAGACCGACATGAACGTCGTCGTCACCGGACGGGGCCTGTTCGTGGAGGTGCAGGGCACGGCCGAGGGCGCGCCCTTCGATCGCGGGGAGCTGGACGGCCTGCTCGACCTCGCGCTCGGCGGCACCGCGGAGCTCGCCCGGCTTCAGGCCGACGCACTGGCATGAGCGTCCCCGTCGTCCTCGCCACGCGGAACCGGCACAAGGTCGAGGAGCTCGCCCGCATCCTCGGCGAGCTGGCACCCGGCATCGAGCTGCGGGCCGACGACGGCCCGGAGCCGGTGGAGAACGGCACGAGCTTCGAGGAGAACGCGCTGATCAAAGCGCGCGCCGCGGCTCTGCGATCCGGCCTGCCCGCGCTCGCGGACGACTCGGGCATCGCGGTGGACATCCTCGGCGGCTCGCCGGGGATCTTCTCGGCCCGCTGGTCCGGTCCGGCGAAAGACGCCGGGGAGAACCTCAGGCTGCTGCTCTGGCAGCTCAGCGACGTGCCTGACGAGCACCGCGGAGCCGCGTTCTGCTGCGCCGCCGCCCTGGTCGTGCCCGGGGCGGCCGGGGAGGGCCTGCGGGAGACCGTGGCCCTCGGCCGGTGGCCGGGCGCCGTCCTGCGCGAGCCGGCCGGCGGCAACGGCTTCGGCTATGACCCGATCTTCCGCCCGGAGGGCCATGCCGTCTCGGCCGCGGAGCTCACCCCGGCTCAGAAGGACGCCGAGTCGCATCGCACGCGAGCCTTCCGGGCGCTCGCCCCGGCGCTGCGCGCGCTGGTGCCCTAGCCCCGGTCTCAGTCCTCCACGCGGCGCTGGGGCTGCTCGAAGACCGCGCTGTCCAGGACGACGTCCGCCTCCGCGGGGACCGCGGAGTGCTCGGCAGCCCGCTTCTTCGCCTTGCGGGCGTTCGTGAAGTAGTGGATCGCGGTCGGGATGACCGTCACGACGACCGCGCCGATGAGGATGAGGTCGATGTAGCTGCGCACCACATCGGCGACGACGGGGATGTAGCCCAGCACGTACCCCACGAGCGTGAGACCAGCTCCCCAGATCGCCGCACCGATCGCGTTGTACAGGCTGTACTTCCGGTAGTTCATGTGCCCGACGCCGGCGGCCACCGGGGCGAAGGTGCGCACGATCGGCACGAAGCGGGCGAGGATCACCGCGAGGGCGCCGAAGCGCTCGAAGAAGGCGTTCGTGCGCTTCACGTTCTCCACGCTGAACAGCCCTGACTCGCGGCGTTCGAAGACCCTCGGCCCCAGCTTGTGCCCGATGATGTAGCCCACCTCTCCGCCGAGGAACGCCGCGAAGGCGATCGCGAGGCATACCCACCAGATGTCGATGCGGATGAGATGGTGGGCGACGCCGGTGGCGTCGATGGCGGGGAAGGTGAGCAGGCCGGCGATGATCAGCAGCGTGTCGCCCGGCAGCAGGAAGCCCACGAGCAGGCCGGTCTCGGCGAAGATCACCGCGCAGACGACGACCAGAGCCCAGGGACCAGCCCCTTCGATGAGCATCTCGGGGCTGAGCCACGGGATGAGCGCGTGCGGAACCACGGGTCTCCTTCTGATGTGTCGGGAGCGCGTCGGCCCTGCCCGTTCTCTTGAGAGGCGAGCCTAGCCGAGCAGCCCGGGTGTTCGCCGGGAAAGAATGCCGGTAACGTACCTCAGCGTGAGCGAGCCGCGCAGCGTCCTGGACCGTCCGTGGCGCCGACCGGGCCGGCTCGCCTACGCCGGGGAGCGGCTGCGGGGCATCGTCCGCCCGCCCGTGACGATCCAGCCGGCTCCTGCGGGGATCGTGGTCCTGAACGACGAGCCGGTCGTCGTGCGGGACGGGACCGTCCTGCGTGCCAACGTCTTCCTGCCCGACCCCGCCCAGGCGGGGGAGGGGCCTTTCCCGGTGATCCTGTGCGCGCACCCCTACGGGAAGGATCGCCTCCCGCGGCTCCAGCGCGGTCGCTGGCGCTTGGACGTGCAGTACCACGCCATGCGGCAGACGGAGCCGCTGGCCTTCTCCGAGCTGACCAGCTGGGAGTCGCCCGATCCCGCGTTCTGGACGGCCGAAGGCTATGCGCTGGTGAACCTGGACGTGCGGGGCGCGGGCCACTCCGAGGGCGTGGGGGCGCTCCTGTCCGCGCAGGAGGGGCGCGACATCGCGGACGCGGTGCAGTGGGCGGCGGCACAGCCCTGGTCCACCGGCGCGGTGGGCATGCTCGGCGTCTCCTATCTCGCCATCAGCCAGTACGAGGCGGCGGCGCAGCAGCCGGAGGCGCTGCGGGCGATCGCCCCCTGGGAGGGCTTCACCGACGCCTACCGCGATCTGTTCACGCCGGGTGGAATCCCCGAGCGCGGCTTCTCGCGACTGTGGACCACCATCGCGGAGCGGGCGAGCCGCGTGTCGGAGAGCATCGGCCGGCGGCGGGCGGCGCATCCGCTGCGCGATGCCTGGTGGCAGGCCATGGTGCCCGGGCTGGAGCGCATCGAGGTGCCCCTGCTCGTGTGCACCAGCTTCTCGGACTCCGCGCTGCACTCGCGCGGCTCCTTCCGCGCCTTCGCCCGGGCGGCCTCCGCGCAGCGGCACGCCTACACGCATCGCGGCGGGAAGTGGGCGACCTTCTACAGCGCCGAGGCGAAGCAGGCGCAGCGGCGTTTCTTCGCTCGACACCTGAAGGGCGAGCAGAGCGCTGAGCTGCCGCCGGTGCGGCTGGAGGTGCGGGAGAGCCGCGCCGTGGTGGCGCAGCTGCGCGAGGAGAACGAGTGGCCTCTGGCTCGCACCCGCTGGACGGAGCTGCATCTGGGGCCGGAGGGGCTGCAGCCGGAGCCGCCGGGCCGCCCCGTCCGAGCCACCTTCGACGCGCGTCGGCGGGCGCTCGCCTTCGATCACGTCTTCGACCAGGACACCGAGCTGACCGGGCCGATGAGCTTGCGCCTGCGCATCGGCATCGATCGCGGGGACGACGTCGACCTCTTCGTTGGCGTGGAGAAGCGGGACGCAGAGGACCGGTTCGTGCCCTTCGAGGGATCCTACGGGTACGGCCGAGACCTCGTCGCCCGGGGCTGGCTGCGCGCGAGCCTGCGCCGGCTGGACCCGGAGCAGTCCGCCGTGGGGCTGCCGGTGCAGGCCTTCACCGGACGAGAGCCGCTGAGCCCCGGCCGGCCCGTGGACGTGGAGATCGGGCTGAGCGAGTCCTCCACGCTGTTCCGCGCCGGCGAGCGGCTGCGCCTGTTGGTCTCCGGGCGTCAGCTCGGACCGCGCAATCCGCTGTTCGGGCAGTTCCCGTCCCTGTACCGGGCGAGCGCGCCGGTGCGGCTGACCGTGCACTGCGGCGGCACCGCCGCCTCCGTGCTCACCGTCCCGGTGATCCCCCCGCCGGCCTGAGCCGCCGGGAGCCGGCCCGAGCTTGCCGCGAGCCGCTGACCGCGCGAGCCGGCCTTCCTGCTACAGCCAGTGCCTTCGCCGGAAGACGAGGTAGAGCACGACGGCGAGCACGATCATCGCGAGGATCGCCAGCGGGTAGCCCAAGGGCCAGTGCAGCTCGGGCATCGCGTCGAAGTTCATGCCGTAGATCGCGCCGATGAGCGAGGGGGCGAACAGGATCGCGGCCCAGGCCGAGATCTTCTTCATCTGCTCGTTCTGCTGCACGCTCTCGCGCGTCATCGCGCGGGTGACCAGTGTCGACTGCACCTGCAGCGCGTTCTCCAGCAGCGCGCGGAACGAGTCGGCGCGCTCCACCACCCGGGTGACGTTGTCCAGCACGTCGCGCAGGGAGCGCTGCAGCTCGATGTCGACCCCGTAGCGTCCTGCTCCGCGATGCAGCGCCTGCAGCATCTCCACCAGCGGATGCACGGCCCGTTGGAAGCTGATCACCTCGCGGGAGAGATCGTAGATGCGGCGCGTGAGGGCGTCGTCGTCCGCGTCGCCGAAGAGCTGATCCTCGATCTCGTCGATGTCGTGCGCCAGGCCGTTCACGACCGGCTCGTAGCCGTCCACCACGTGATCGAAGATCGCGTAGAGCACGGCTTCGGGCCCGAGGGCGAGCAGCTCAGGGTTGGCCTCCATGCGCTTGCGGATCTCCCGCATGTCCGGCGCCTCGGCGTGCCGGACGGTGACGACGAAGTCCGGCCCGATGAACACGTGCAGCTCGCCGAACTCGACCTCCTCCTCCGCGTCCAGATAGCGGGCCGGCCGCAGCACGACGAACAACGTGTCGCCGTAGCGCTCCAGCTTCGCCCGCTGGTGGCCGACCTCCGCGTCCTCCACGGCGAGGTGGTGCAGCTCGAACTCGGCGGCGACCGAGCGCAGCTCCTCCCGGGTCGGCCGGTACAGGCCTATCCAGGCCATCCCCTCCTCGGCCCGGTTCAGCGCGTAGGTCTCCTCGAGGGTGTGCGGGGTCTGGATGCGGTGGCCGTCGCGGTAGACGGCGTTGTCGACGAGGGGCATGGCGGGCTCCAACGGGACGGCGCCCGGGAGGGCGCGGATGCGGACGGGAAGATGGCGTGCGTCGGTCTGCCCGGATCGCACCGCGACGTCTGCGCTCAGGCGCCCGCGTCAGCGGCGGCCGGCCGGCAGGCCGACGCGCGGACTATCACTCGACATCGCGCTCACCTCCCGCTGCTCGGCCTGTGCAGGGCCGCCCGCGGCGACCCGCGCCGATCGTAGCAGCACCGATGGAACGGTCGGGACGGCGGTGCAGAGCAGGAAGGCTCGGCCTCCGCGCCGGTCGGGCTCGGGAGCCGGCTCAGCCCAGCGCCCAGAAGTAGGCGCCGTCGTAGGAGGCCGCGGGGTCCGTCGCGATGTTGGCCCAGATCGTGCCGACCGAGTATGCCCCGCCCAGCTTCGCGGGATTCGACACCATGGCCATCCCGTTCTGGTCGATGCCGTAGACCGCGATCGCATGGGTAGTGCCGGGGTTGGTGAACAGCGGCGGGTCGACGATCGCGATCACGGTCTTGTTCGCCTTGAGCGCCTGCCGGAACTGATCGATCGAGTAGATCGGGGCGATCGGGATGCCGTAGTACTGCGATGCCGTGACGATCGAATACCCGGACGCGCCGGCCCCTCCGCGGTTGTAGTCCCCGTGGGCGTTCATCAGGGTCGCCACCTGCACAGGGTTCACGTCGATGCCGAAGCCGCGCAGGGCCATCGCTGTGGAGGTCGGGACGCAGCCGGTCGGACCGATGAGGCCGACACCGATGCGGATGCCCGCCCACGCTGGATCGGTCTGGGAGAAATAGCTTGGTCCCGCGTTCGTGATGCCGGTCTGCTGCTTCACGGTGAGGTCAGCGCAGGCGAGCGCGGAATCGCTGCCTGGGCCGATGTTGAAGCCATAGACGCATACCTGGTCCGGCCCGGACTCGACCAGCGGGTTCACCTTGGCGTTGAGCCCCTGATAGGGCAGGCTGTAGGGGTCCAGGTCCGGCGAGCGCCAATTGGCGTAGAACGATGCCATGAGCACGCCGTTCTGAGCCACCGCGACTTTGATCGGAACGCCGAGCCGTGAGCGGTCGATCACCCAGCCGGTGATCGAGATGACGCCGGTCTTGGCGTCGATTCCGATCTGCACGGGCCCTTCGGGCGAGTATTGGACGACGCTGAGCGTCAGGGTCTTGCAGCCGAGGGCGACGTCCTTGCCCGGGGCGACGTCGATGGCGGTGACACAGACCTTGTGGCTGCCGCTGCCCACGCCGAAGCCGGCGACGAAGGCGTGCGACCCGGGCACGCCGTAGGGATAGAGGTACGTGCTCGGCAAGGTGGCGGCAGCGCGCCCCCGCGAGCTGCCGTCGACTGTGATGTCGACCGTGATGGAGGCGGACAGCGCGGAGTGGTCGAACGCCCAGCCGACGACGGTGATCTGGCCCCACAGCTCGTCGCCGCTCAGCGAGAAGTCGCCCTGCGGCGACTTGGAGGCCCAGTCGACTTCGACGTCGAGCTTCGAGCAGGCGACGAGCGTGTCGGTGCCTGGTCGCTGGTCGACCGCGATGACGCAGACCTCATGGGGGCCGTTGCTCGTCGTGAACGCCGAGAAGAAGGCGTGCGAACCGGGCACACCGTATGGATAGAGGTAGGGGCTGGGCAGGTTCGCGCTTGCACCGGTGACGATCGCCCCGTCGAGGGTCACGGCCGCGGTGACCGTCGTGTAGAGGTTCGAGTGGTCGAACGCCCAGCCCATCACGACGACTGCGCCGCTCGCGTCGTCCACGGCGATCACTGCGTCTCCTTGTGGCGAGTCGGAGCGCGTCAGGGGCACCACGGCGGCTTGAGAGGTCTCGGATGAGTCCGAGGGCGGCGGTGTCGGCGTGGGCGTCGAAGGAGGGGCGGGGGACCGGGTTGGCTCGGGGGAGCCCTCGGAGGTGGGTGTCGGGGTCGGCGCAGGCGTAGGCGTGCTCGGTGCGGGTGCGGGTGCGGGTGCAGGGGTGCTCGGGCGTGGCGTCGCGGTGGAGGCCGGGGCGCTCCCCGGGTCGGTTGTCGCCGGGATCGGCGACGGTGCGGGTGCGGGCGTCTGCGCGGCCGCTGCAGCGACGTTCGTGGGCGAGACCGAGAGGAGCGCCCCTCCCATCCCTGCCGCGAGTGCGACAGCCAGCGCCGCAAACCGTCGTCGTGTCCCCGCGGCGCTCTCGCGCCGTCCCCTTGCCCCGTTCATCGTCCCCCCACGGATTGGTCCGATCCCCGACGCGCTGAACGCCGACGAGCTGCGCTGCCAGCGCAGGATCCGAGGACACGGTACCCCGGCGCCGTCGTGCAGACCGTTTCGGCGTCCGGAAAGTCGGTCAGCGAAGGCGCTCTCGCGGAGGCGGACGAGGAGCGGAGCCGCCACGACGACTCGGCTCCGGAAGGCCGGGCGGGGCTGGTGCGGAAGGAGGGACTCGAACCCTCACGCCTCTCGGCACGGGAACCTAAATCCCGCGTGTCTACCGGTTTCACCACTCCCGCTGGCGGCTCACAGTCTACGGATCGGGCGGGGCTCCGCCGCGTTCGCGCGCTGCCGCCGCGGACTGGCCTCTTGCGCAGAGGCACGCGGTGTATACCATGGTCCTTCGATCGGGGGGTCGGAAAAGCGGAGGCGCTGTGAGCGAGTCTCACCGCCCACGGCGCGTGCCGAGTTCGACTTTCTCGCGCCCGGGGCTCATGTCGCGGCTCGATGCCGCTGCGGACATCGTCGTCCTGCACGGCCCCGCGGGAGCCGGCAAGACGACCCTCCTCGCGAGCTGGGCGGAGCGGGCCGGGCAGCCGATGATCTGGCTCGACGCGGCCTCTGCGGAGCCGTCGAGCAGCGGCACCGCGGAGGCGGCGGCCGGCGCGGGCCCCGGACGGCAGGAGGGCGGGTCCGCCTCGTTCCTGCGGGACCCGTCCTGGCCGGCGTCGTCCTGGCCCGAGCCGGCCGAAGGTCAGCGACGGCTGCTCGTCGTCGATCACGCGGAGCGGCTGGAGGCCGATGCACTGGCCCGGCTGGGGGCCCTCGTGGACGAGGACCCGGGCCTGCGCCTGGTCGTCGCCACCCGCTCCTCCGCGGTCGTGCGTGCACTCGGGCTGTCCACCGACGCGGCCATCGACGTCATCGGCCCGGAGGACCTCCTCGTGGACGACGCGGAGCTCGCATCCGCGGCGCCCGGCCTGCGCCCCTCCGAGCGCGCCCTCATCCTGGAGGCCTCCGCCGGCCTCGCCGTCGCCGTGCGCGCCGAGCTGGAAGGAGCCGAGCGGCTCCGCGAGCGCTTCCGGGCGCGTCTGCTGGCCGAGGCGGATGCCCGCGACCCGCAGCTGCGCGAGACGGTCGCGCGGCTCGCGCTCGTCTCGGAGGTGGACGCCGCGGTCCTGGAGGCCTGGGGCATGGATCCGGGGCTGCCGGCGCTCGCCGAGGAGCTGGGCCTGGGCAGCTCCCGCGCGGGCTGGTTCGCCCTGTCGCCCTTCGCGCGGCAGGCCGTGCAGCAGCTGGCCGAGCAGATCCCCGCAGCGGAGCGGGAGCGGCTGCTTCGTGCCGCTGTGCACGCGTCCCTTGCCGACAGCCGCCCCGTGGAGGCTCTGCGCCTCGCCCTGGAGATGCACGATCTGGAGCTCGCCACCGAGATCGCCTTCGCCCGCTGGGTCGAGCTCGTCGAGCGGCGCGGCGAGACGCTGAAGGTGCTCAGCGCCGTGCGCGTGTCGGCCATGACGCGGTACCCCGCGCTCATCGTCCTCTACGCGATGATCGCGAACATGGAGCGCGCCACCCGGCGGCGCGCCCTGGAGCTGTTCGCCGCGACCTCCGCGCTCATGCGCCTCCAGCCGGGGCGGGGCTCGCGGCGTGACCGGGTGGTGTACCGCGCCTTCGAGGCCTCCGCGATCCGGCTCACCCCGGCGGCGGACACCGCGGTCGCGCTGGCCCGGCGTGCGGTGGCCGATCTGGAGTCACTGCCCGACGCCGAGTTCGAGTCGATGGGGCGCATCGGTCCGCTGCTGTACTCGCACCTGGGGATCACGGCGATGTACGCGGGGGATGACGCGCTCGCCGCCCGCTGCTTCGAGCTCGGCTACGCGAAGCACGCCGAGGCGGGGCGGCTCGATGCCGTCGAGCAGCTCTCCGCGCGGGGCGCCCTCGCGGCCAGCACCGGGGATCTGCCGCTCGCCCGGCGCCTGCTCGCGCAGGCGGATGCCGCCCGCTGGCCGGAGGGCTGGCGCCGCGGCAACGCCGGAGAGCTGCTGGAGCTCGGACTGGCCATCCTGGCGCTGGAGGACGGCGACACCGCACGGGCGCAGGCGCATCTGGACGCCGTGGGCCCTATCGTGGACCTCGCCGAGCACTGGCCGCTGTTCACGGCGGCGCAAGCGCTGACCGACGCCCTCTCCGGAGATGCCGCCGGGGGGCTGGCGCGGGTTGAGCGGGTGCGGATGGAGCGAGGATCCAGCCCCACGACGAGCCGCGCCCGCGGTCTCGTGGAGGCCGCCGAGGCCGGACTTCTGCTGGCGGCCGGGAATGTGCAGGGGGCCCGGCAGCTGGCCGCACGGGCCGCCAGGAACGCTCCGGAGGGCACGCTCGCGCTCGCGAGGGTGCAGCTCGCCGTGGGCAGCCGAGGAGAGGCCGTGGCGGCCCTGGATCGTCTCCTGGCGCGTCAGTCCCGCTCGATCCGCGTCGCGCTGGAGGCCGAGCTGCTGCTCGCGGCCATCCTGCTCCGCGACCGCCAGCGCGGCGACGGCGACGCGGTGATGGCGCGCGCCGGCGACCGGCTCCTCGCGACGGGCATGCGCGTGCCGCTCGCCGTCATCGAGGGATCGGATCGCGAGCTGCTGCGAGCCAGCGCGGAGCGTCTGCATCGGCCGGACCTCGCGGCGATCCTCTCCGAGGCGCGCACGATCGCCCCGGAGGCCGCGCTGCCCGCGCCGGTGCTCACCCCGCGCGAGCAGGTCGTGCTGCGCGCGCTGGCGGAGTCGCCGTCCGTGGCGGTCATCGCCGAGCGCCTCTTCGTCACGCCGAACACCGTCAAGACGCAGCTGCGCTCGGTGTACCGCAAGCTGGGCGTCCGGTCCCGGCAGGAGGCGCTGCTGCGGGCCTCGGCGCTCGGATACCTGTCCTCGCCGGACTCGCCCCGGCCCGGGCCGCGGTAGCGCCCGCCGCCCTCGCATCCGGGGGGAAGGGGTCGCGGATGCCGGTCACGGTCACGCCGGAGCCGGGTATTAGGCTCTGAGCCATGGGCGAACTCACCGATCTGAGCTCCTACGGGCTGCCGGATGTGGACGTGTACCGCAGTGCTCCCGAGGAGGGTGAGCAGATCCGCGGCGCGCTCGTCCTCATCCACGAGATCTGGGGACTGGTCGACCACATCAAGGATGTCGCAGACCGCCTCGCGGCCGAGGGCTACCTCGTCTACGCGCCCGATCTGCTCAGCTCGGCAGGCATCACGCCCGAAGTCGGCGAAGAGCTGGCGCAGCTGCTGCGTGAGCCCGACGAGGAGACCCGGACCGCGAACCAGGCCGTGATGCGGCAGAAGACCGCGCCGGTGCAGTCCCCGGAGTTCGCCGCGGAGACGGTCGCCCGTCTCAAGCACGTCGTGGACGCGCTGGCCGACGAGCCCGCCATCGGCGACCGGATCGGCGTGCTCGGCTTCTGCTTCGGGGGCACCTACAGCTTCGCGCTGGCCGCCGCCGACCCCCGTGTGCGGGTCGCCGTGCCCTTCTACGGTCGGGCGCCGGAGCCGGAGGCGATGGGCTCCATCGGATGCCCCGTGCTGGGCATCTACGGGCAGCACGATCCCGCTCTCATCGACGCCCTGCCGAGCGTCCGGGAGGACATGGCCGCCGCGGGCGTGGACTTCGAGACGGTCGTCTACCCGGAGGCGCGTCACGCCTTCTTCAACGACACCAACCCGGTCGCCTACCGGCCGGACGATGCGGCGGACGCCTGGGAGCGCACCCTCGATTTCATCGACCGCCACCTGGCCTGAGCGGCGGGTGCCCGTGCCCCGGGATGGCACCGGCGGCACTGCTGCTGCACACGCTGCGCTCCGGTAGGGCGCCGTGCGGAGCTACCAGCCTCCGCCTCCGCCGCCTCCGCCGCCTCCGCCCGAGAAGCCGCCCCCGGAGGAGCCGCCGAAGCTGCTGCTGCCGCCGGAGCCGGAGCTGAACGCGGGTGCGGTGGCCTGGGGTCCTGCGGTGGACAGCTGGTGGTGGAAGGCGGAGAACTCGGTGGCGAACAGGGCGTAGCTCGTGCCGGCGTACCAGTCGGGGGTGAGCTCGGCCGTGGTGTAGAAGGTGCCGATGTGCTGGGCCCATTCGCGTTCCAGGCCGAAGAGGATGGCGTAGGGCAGCAGGCGTTCGTACAGGCGCACCACCTGCGTCGGGTCGCGCGGGTCGATGCGCTCGGCCGGGGGCAGCCCGGCCCGTTCGGCGCCGGCGGGGCTCTGCAGCACGCGGAGGCGGTCGGCCTCGGCGAGGCGGATGTACTCGCGCAGCCCGAGCAGGTGCTCCCGGTACTCCGCCCCCGCCCGGGTGAGGATCTTCCGCCTCCGGGCGGCCCGCCAGGTCAGCACGCACAGGACGATCGACACGAGCATCAGCCCGAGGAAGATCGGCGCGGTGGGGCGGAAGCCGGCATCCGTGACGATGAGCGCGTGCCCGCCGGCCCAGAAGGTCAGCGCGGCCGCCGCGGCGAGGGCGCCGAGGGACAGCAGACGGAAGAGGATCGCGGGCCCGCGGGGCGAGAGCCGCCGCAGCCCGCGCTCGCGCAGCTGCCCCTCGGCCCACGCGGACAGCGCCACGAGCTCGTCGCCCAGCACCCGGTTGTCGCGCCCCAGGGACAGCGACTCCCGGGCGCCCTCCGGGTCCGGGCGGAAGAGCACCTGGAAGGCGCGATCGTCGTCCGGCGCGAGGCCGGAGCCGTCGGAGACGGGCTGCAGCCAGTAGCGCTCGTCTCGGCCGGACTGAGGGCTCTCCACGATCCGCGCCGCGCGGTTCACGGCCAGGCTGACCAGCTGCGCGGCGCTCGCCTGCTTGCGCTGACCGAGCAGCTCCGCGGCCAGCAGCACGCCGTGCTCGCGCGGTGGCGCGTACTGCGCCACGATCACGCCCCGGCCGGGCGCGTCCCGCCACGCGATGAGGCGGATGAGCAGCATGCCGAGGAACAGCGCCGCCGAGATCGCGCCGAGCATATAGGGGGCGATCCTCGTCAGCCAGGAGTCCTGCGGCAGTGTGGGGGAGACGAAGGTGCCCGGCGTGAAGCCGATGGCGACGGTGAGGTTCTGCTGCGGTGCGAGCGGCCCCACGCTCGCCGAGAAGTCGGCGCCGCCGTCGGCTGCGGCCGTCCTGGTCAGCGTGCAGGAGCTCGTCGAGCCCTGTGCGCCCTGGTAGCAGGCGGTCATGCCGTTGAGCCCGCTCACGAGCTCGGCCGGTACGTGCACGGTCGCCGCGACCGTGCCGAAGGGCTGCGCCCAGCCTGTGCCGTTCGTGTTCCAGTAGAGCTCCTGGTCGCCCACGTCGGGGAAGTCGAGGACGACACCGCGCTCCTCGTAGCTGATGACGTAGCTGTGCCTGCCGTGGACGTAGGCGTCCGGGTCGCCGATCTGCAGGGTGAGGACGTCGCCGTCCTCGGTGTCCGTCGTGTAGGGCAGAGGGGTGCCTGCACCGTCGGTGACGGACAGCACGGTGACGTCGAGGTCGACGCCGAGGTACCGGGTCGGGATCGCCCGCACGATGCCGTGGTTCTGGTCGCTCTCCGGGAACTCCGCGATGAGGGTCTCCACCGTGCGCAGGGTCGACATGCCGTCGGGGTCGCGGCCCAGCGTGTAGTCGCCCGTGAAGGAGTCGAAGGTGAAGGAGCTCGCGTCGGCCGGCAGGGGGCCCGCAGCGGGTGCGCCGAGCGCGGCCGGAGCTGCGGCGAGGGGGAGCGCCAGACCGAGCGCGAGACCGAGCAGCCCGACGGCCAGGCGCCGGCGGGACGGGAGCGGGAGCACGGCTCTCAGCTTACGGAGCGCCCTCGCCTCCTGACCGCGGTGCCTCCCGCCTGCCTCCCGCCTGCCTCCCGACTCGGTCCGGCTCGCCTGCCGACCGCTCCGGGTAGGCTGGGGCGGTTATGAACGAGCTGGAGTTCGCCGCCGAGATCGCGGCCCTGCGGAGCACCTTCTCCGACGTCACCGCGGTCGTCGACGTCGACAGGCTGCGCGGCGAGGTCGAGCGTCTGGAGGCCGAGGCGAGCGCGCCCGACCTCTGGGACGACGTCGCGAACGCGCAGAAGGTCACGAGCGCCCTCAGTCACGCCCAGGCGCAGCTCAAGCGCCTGGGCGAGCTCGGGCAGCGCATCGACGACCTCGAGGTGCTCGGCGAGCTCGCCGCCGCGGAGGCCGACCCCGAGTCCGCCGCGGAGGTGGAGAGCGAGCTGGCCGCCGTGAAGAAGGCCGTGGGCGAGCTGGAGGTGCAGACCCTCCTGGACGGCGAGTACGACGCGAACCCTGCCGTCGTGACGATCCGTGCCGGCGCGGGCGGGGTCGACGCGGCGGACTTCGCGGAGATGCTGCTGCGCATGTACCTGCGCTGGGCGGAGAAGCATCGGTATCCGGTGACCGTCATGGACACCTCCTATGCCGAGGAGGCCGGCATCAAGTCGGCCACCTTCGAGGTGGACGCGCCCTATGCCTTCGGCACCCTCAGCGTGGAGGCGGGCACCCACCGGCTGGTCCGGATGAGCCCCTTCGGCGCGGCAGGGAAGAGGCAGACGAGCTTCGCGGCCGTCGAGGTGATCCCGCTCATGGAGCAGGCCGAGTCGATCGAGGTGCCCGAGTCGGACATCAGGGTGGACGTGTTCCGCTCCTCCGGCCCCGGCGGGCAGTCGGTGAACACCACCGATTCCGCGGTGCGCATCACCCACCTCCCGACCGGCATCGTCGTCTCGATGCAGAACGAGAAGAGCCAGATCCAGAATCGCGCCGCCGCCATGCGGGTGCTGCAGTCCCGGCTGCTCGTGCTGCAGCGGGAGGAGGAGGCCGCGAAGAAGAAGGAGCTGGCCGGCACGATCACGGCGAGCTGGGGCGACCAGATGCGCAGCTATGTGCTGGCGCCCTACCAGATGGTCAAGGACCTGCGCACCGAGCATGAGGTGAACAACCCGCAGGCCGTGTTCGACGGCGAGCTGGACGACTTCATCGCCGCGGGCATCCGCTGGCGCAAGCAGCAGCAGCGCGGCGAGGACTAGGACCGGGCGAGCCGCGGGGCGAGCCACGGTGCGGTGCAGCCGGGCGCCGGATGCCGCGGGTGCCCGTGGGGAATCCGACTCGCGGGTGACGCGCCCGGGATCGCCCAGATCGCGACGTAGGCTCGGCGCGTCATGATCCAGTTCCAGAGCGTCACGAAGCGCTATCCCGGGACGCCGCGCCCGGCCCTGGCCGAGCTCTCGATGCAGATCGACAACGGGGAGTTCGTCTTCCTCGTCGGCGCCTCGGGCTCGGGCAAGTCCAGCTGCCTGCAGCTGATCCTCCGCTCGGAGAAGGCCACCAGCGGCGTCGTCAACGTGCTCGGCCAGAACCTCAACAAGATCTCCAGCCGGAAGGTGCCGTTCTTCCGGCGCAATCTCGGCGTCGTGTTCCAGGACTTCCGCCTGCTGAACAACAAGACGGTCTACGACAACGTCGCCTTCGCCCTCCAGGTGATCGGCAAGTCCCGCGGCTTCATCCAGGAGGCCGTCCCCGACATCCTCGAGCTCGTCGGCCTCGGCGGCAAGGCGAAGCGCATGCCGAACGAGCTCTCCGGCGGCGAGCAGCAGCGCGTCGCGATCGCCCGGGCGGTGGTCAACCGGCCGGCGATCCTCCTCGCGGACGAGCCCACCGGCAACCTCGATCCGGGCACGAGCCTGGGCATCATGCAGCTGCTGGAGCGCATCAACGCGGGCGGGACCACCGTGGTCATGGCCACCCACGAGGCCGGTTTCGTGAACCGGATGGAGCACCGGGTGCTGGAGCTGCACGAGGGCGTGCTGGTGCGCGACGAGGTGGGCGGCGGTTACGGCGAGACCGCGTCGATCCCGCGCCTGCCGGGCTATGTGCCGGCCCCGGGGGAGACTGTCACGACAGGGGCGGTGCCCCGGGCCGCTGCCGCGCCGGCCGCTGCCGTGCCTGCCCCTGCCGCGCCGGCTGCCCCGGCCGCGACCTCGGCTGCCGTTCCCGGCTCGGGTGCGCCGGAGACGGGCTCTGCCCAGCCCCCGGTCGCGGGGCGGGCTCCTGCCGTCGCGCCGGGCCCTGCGCAGCCGCCGCCCGCGCAGCCCGCAGCCCCGCAACCCGCCCCCGGGCAGGCACCAGTGCAGCCCGCCCCCGTCGCCCAGCCCGTGGAGTCCCCGGAGGTGGCGGCTGCGGTGCGCGAGGCCGTCGCCCGCCAGGCTGCCTCCGCGGAGCAGCCCGCGGCAGACCCCGGCGAGCCCGCATCCATCCGGGGGCGCTTCCAGACCGGGCCCGTCGAGCTGCCGCCGGACGTCGCCGCTGCCGTCACCCGCCAGGGCGGCATCGCCGGCAGGCTCGGCCTCGGCGCTCCCGTCGCGGGCGAGGACGACGAGCAGCAGGATGTGGGGCCGGTCCAATGAGGTTCGGTCTCGTGCTGCAGGAAGTCGGCCAGGGCCTGCGCCGGAACATCTCCATGGTCATCTCGGTGATCCTCGTCGCCGCCGTCTCGCTGAGCTTCGTCGGGGCTGCAGCGCTGCTGCAGCTGCAGATCAACCGCATGAAGTCCTACTGGTACGACCGCGCCCAGGTGGCCGTGTACCTGTGCACGCAGTTCGACTCGAGCGACACCTGCCAGGGTGCTGACGCCACGCAGGAGCAGAAGGACACGATCCAGGGCATCCTGCAATCGGACACCCTCGCGCCGCTGGTCGACCAGGTGTACTTCGTCGACCATCAGCAGGCCTACGACCAGTTCCAGCAGGAGTTCGCCGGCACGGACATCGCCGGCACCGCCAGCCCGGAGCAGCTCAACGAGGCATTCTGGGTGCGGCTGAAGGACCCCTCGCAGTCCGCGGCGATCGCCGAGGCGCTCTCCGGCACGGCCGGAGTGCAGAGCGTCGTCGACCAGAGGTCGCTGCTGGACAGCATCTTCGCCGTCCTCAACGCCGCCAGCTACGCGGCGATCGGACTCGCTGTGCTCATGCTCGTGGCCGCGATGCTGCTCATCGCGACGACCATCAGGCTCTCTGCCTACTCGCGCAGGCGCGAGATCGGCATCATGCGCCTCGTGGGCGCCTCGAACGCGTTCATCCAGACGCCCTTCATCCTGGAGGGCATCTTCGCGGCATTCGTGGGCTCCCTGATCGCGGGAGGAGTCTCCCTGGCGATCGTGAAGTTCTTCGTGCAGGACTACCTCGTGGACGCGGTTCCGTTCACCTCGTACATCAACCTGCAGGATGTCGCCTTCGTGCCTCCCGCGATCGCGGTCATCGGCGTCGCGCTCGCCGCCATCTCGGCGAAGATCGCGATCACCCGATACCTGCGGGTGTAGCGGCGCTTGCGCCGCGGCGTACGGGGCGGCAGCTCCCGCGCAAGGCAGTGCAAGGCGGCGCATCGCTGCCCATTGCCGCGTATCGCGCCGCGGGGGAGCAGGCCGGGCACGGGAGCGGCTCGCCGGTCGCGGTCGTCGTGGGCGCCCTCGCTAGACTGAAGGGCTGCCCCGGGCCCGCCGGGGCGCGCGGTCACGGTGAGGAGGTGCGGGCATGCCGAAGGAGAAGGGGCGCAAGGTCGTCGCGACGAACCGCCGCGCCCGGCACGACTACCTCATCGAGGACACCATCGAGGCCGGCATGGTCCTCTCCGGGACGGAGGTCAAGGCGCTGCGTCAGGGGCGTGCGTCCCTGGCCGACGGCTATGCCCACATCGACCGTGGGGAGGCCTGGCTGGAGGCGGTGTACATCCCGGAGTACGCGGACGGCTCCTGGACCAACCATGCGCCGCGACGCACCCGCAAGCTGCTGCTGCATCGCGCTCAGATCGACAAGCTGCTGCCGAAGCTGCGCGAAGGCGGCTACACGCTCGTCCCGCTGAGCCTCTACTTCAGCGACGGGCGGGCGAAGATCGAGCTCGGCGTCGGCAAGGGCAAGAAGCTCTACGACAAGCGCCAGGCGCTGCGCGAGCGGCAGGACCAGCGCGAGGCCGAGCGCGCGATGCGCACCCGCAACCGGTTGGGCGAATGACGCAGGGGGAGCGGGAGCCTGCGGAGCTCGGCCTGAGCTAGCGCCGGGGCGGCTGCGCTGCCGCTGCCGAGGCTGCGAGCTGTCGCTGCCGCGCGCGGCGCCGGGCGAAGACCCAGCCGCTGACCCCGCCGCCGACGAAGACGACGGCGAGCAGCAGCCACAACGGGAGCCGCAGCGTCCAGAAGTAGAGGGTCACATCGACCATCGTGAACAGCGCGAGGTTCTCGATGATGAGGATGAGCGCGAGGATGGACAGCAGCAGCGCCAGCCAGTTCTTCTTGAGGAAGCGCAGAAAGGCTTCGCCGCCCGAGGCGGGCGCCGGTGCGGAGGCAGGGGCCTGCAGGGGCTGGCTCATCAGCTCGTCGTTCCTTCCGGGAGCGGTCGTGGTCGGAGGCGCACAGCGGTGCCGCCGGGCGGTCCGCGCCCAGGCTAGGGCCTTGCGGCGGGGAATGGCGCGAGGCGCGGCCCCGTTGGATAGAATGGTCGTTCCAGGCGGCAGCCGGAACCTTGACAACAGAAGAGCGATTCGAGAACAGCTTCCGCCGCATGCGATCTCCGGTCAGCCGGGGTGCGAGCGGCGGTCTCAACGGGGATGATCGGTTTCGACATTGTTCGGGAGACCGTGAGAAGCGGGCCGAGGATGCGGGGTTATCTCGTTAACGCCCTCCGCAAACCATAGGTGCCAATGCTAAGCGCACCGACTTCGCTCTCGCCGCGTAAGGCCGAGTAGAAGTCCGTCAGACCGGGTACGCCTTCGGCCCGGACCCTGGCGTCATCCAGAAGGCTCGCCGCGCGGCTGCGTCACAGGGCCGCGCGGGACATTCGCTGTGACTGGGCTCGTCGACCTAGGCGTCCGTGACAAAGGTCGGAGCCGAGCAGAACGTCTGCGCGGACTACGCCCGTAGAAGGCTCGGGATCACAACGATGGACGGGGGTTCGATTCCCCCCATCTCCACCATGTATGCCCTACTGCAATCAGCGTCCAGGTGAATGCTGCCGAGCAGGGATACCCGGACGCTCGACGAGTCAGCCAGCAGCAAGCCGTCTTCGGGGCGGCTTGCTGCGTCTCCGTGCTTCGACGCTCGAGTTCGGCTCGTGCCGCGCCCTCGGCTGCTTCCGGGATTCCTGTGGTCTCTCGCGCGCGTGGTCCGCGTTCTGCGGCGAGGAGTTCGGCCAGCGTCGAGGCGGGTTCGTCTCCGACGATTTCGTCGTGCACGACGTAGACGCGCGTGAAGACGGCCCGGTGAGCATCCGGCGGTGGCGTCGCAAAGCTCGTAGGGGTCGGCCAGCAGCCCGCACGCCGTGACCGCTGCAGGACTAGCGCAGCCTATTGACGTGGGACCGCGACGAGTTCACGATCGAGGTGTGAGGGGATCGCGGCCGATGCCCCGATACCGTTGCCGTTGGTTTGCGGCGATATCAGGAGCAGCAACGCATGCCGTCCGCGATCATCGGGCTCTGCATGCGAAATACGCAAGGGAACCATTCAGATGATGGCAACCGACATTCGGCCCGCGACATACCTAACAATCAGTGCGGTGCTGGGCTGAGAGATACTATGCCCCGCTCTAAGACACGAATCCCGTCGGGTCCGGTCCGGATGCTGCGAGCATTGGGCATCCTGTTGTCCTTCGGTCTATTGTGTTCGGGCTGTACTACGGACGGCCTGAGCGCCGACTCCTCCAAGTCTCCAGCGGCGTTGACAGTCGCTTCTCTGGCGGGACAGTGGGAGGAAGCTGGCCCGTTGGGTGATAACGTGCCGCCCGCGGTAGCCTCGACCAATCTCATCTTCGCGCCGAAAATCCTGACCGTCACGGTCGGCTGCAATACGCTGTCCTTTGGATATGTCGTCGACGGTTCTGCGGTACACATCCGGTCCGGCTCTATGACACAGGTGAACTGCTTGGCCGACCAACTAGACGCGGAGGCCTGGCTTTTCGGGACTTTGGTCAATGCCACACTTGTGAGCGCAGACGACACAGGAGCTGTGCTTACGCTTCAGCCGAGCGGTCTCCGGTTTCGGCGCAGCCCGGTCGTGAGCAGTCCCTCGGCATGAGTAGCTGCGCGGACGAAAGGGCCGCGTTCGCGCAGCTTCGCCCTCCACGGCGAGCGAAGCGAGCAGCATGCGCAGCTCGTACATCGTCCGCTGATCTGCCTCTGGACCTCGGATGGCAACTCCTTCGGTGCTCTCGGATCGGAGGAAGGCCGCACCGCAGCCGGTGCGGCCTTCCTCGTCTCTGCCCCCGGCGCCGACTCTTTGGCGTGTCGTCGGGCCGCGTCGTATGCTCCCATTCATTCGAACATATCTTCGAATCGAGGGGAGAAGGCATGCTGCAGAAGGCGTTCGTCGATCCGGGCGTCCTCACGCTCTGGCTGCGGGACGGGCGGCCTTCGCGCATGGTCTGGGGCGGCCGTCGCTGGCGCGTGACCGACACCCCGACGCTGCTGTTCGCGCGGGACATGTACTACCTCGGGCTGCTCACGCATCTGCCCGAGCACGCGCTGGGCTGGCGCTTCCAGGCGCATCCCGAGGACGGCGGGCCGTCCTGCGTCTTCGACGTCGTCGGCCGCGAGGACCACTGGACGCTCGCGCATGTGGCCTCGGACGGCTGAGCCGCTCACCGGGCGTCCAGGGGCAGCAGGATGTCCTTCACGCGCGGATCGGTGGCGAGGAACTCCTGCACGCGCGGGTCGCGGAACGCCTGCACGAGCTTCACGATGTTGTCCGCCTGGGCCCAGTCGCTGCCGATCGTGAGCTGGCCGGCGAAGTCGTCCGGCGCCGGGGGTGCGAAGATCTGCCGCTCGATGGGGATGCCCGCGGCGAGGTAGTACTCGGTGTAGCCGGCAGCGAGGTCGAGATCGGGCAGGGAGCGCGACTGCGCAGCGAAGTCGAGCAGGATGAACTGCAGCTTCTTCGGGTTGGAGGCGATGTCCGCCTGGGTCGCCGTGCCCGGGCTCGCCCCCTCGCGCAGGGTGATGAGCCCGGCGCTCTGCAGCAGCCACAAGCCCTGCGCCTCGTTGGCCGGGTCGGAGTAGAGCGAGACCTTGGCTCCCTCCGGCAGCTGCTCGACGCTCTTCCAGCGCTCGGACCACAGGCCGAAGCCCCAGCGGAAGACAGGCGTCGCGGCGGTCTCACGGAAGTCCGGGTTCGCGGCCAGCACTTGGCCGAGCCACAGCCGGTGCTGGTACACGGTGGCCGCCACCTGGCCCTCGCTGACCGCGCGATTGATCGTGTTGCTGTCGGCCAGGCCGCGGAAGGCGACCGTGATGCCGTAGTCGGGCGCGACCTTCTGCGCGACGAACTCGACGAGCGCCTGCTCTGCCGCGTTCCCCTCCGCCGTCGCGACCAGGAGCGTGGCGCCGGGAACCTCGTTGGCCGAGCGGGCTGCGGTCAGCTGGGGCACGACGATCGCCGCGGCGGCGCCGGCGGCGACAACGGCACCGCCGAGGATCCAGGGCCAGCGGCGGCGGCGCTTCAGCTCGAAGCCGTGCCCCTGCTCGGGCGAGGACGCGGCCTCGTGTTCGGTGCGGTGAGCGGACATGGGTGTTCCTTTCGTCGGGTGCGTCGTCGATGGGGACCGCGGTCCTCGCGCGACCGGGACGGGCTGTGCGTGCCGGGCCGCAGCTCAGCTCGCGGGCGCCGCGGCCCCGGTCGCCCGCAGGCGGCCGCGCCTGCTGCGCAGCTCGGGAGTGGCCAGGCGAGCGAGGCGATCCCCGAGCAGCTGCACGATCGCCACGGTCGCCACGAGGATCACGATGGTCGTCAGCATGACCGGCTGGTCGAAGCGCTGATAGCCGTAGGTGACCGCCACATAGCCGATCCCGCCTGCGCCGATCGTGCCCGCGATGGCGGAGTATTCGATCATCGCGATCGTGTTGATCGTCAGACCCCCGATGATCGAGGGCAGTGCCTCGCTCAGCTGCGCGGTGCGCACGATCTGGAGGGGCGAGGCGCCGGAGGCCCTCGCGACGCGCACGAGCGTGGGCGGCACGCTGCGCAGCGCGTTCTCCACGATTCGGGAGAAGAACGCGATGCCGGCCAGCGACATGGGCACGACCGCCGCCGGGATGCCGATGTTCGTTCCGGTGAGCAGGCGGGTGAACGGGATGATCGCGGCCATGAGGATGAGGAACGGCAGCGAGCGACCGATGCTCACGATCCAGCTCAGCGCCTGGTGCGCCGCGACGTTCTCGAAGAGACCGCCAGGGGCCAGGTTGTGCAGGAGCGCGCCGAGCGGCACACCCACGAGCGTCACGATCGCCATGACGATGCCGACCATGATCAGCGTCTCGCCGAGCGCTGGCAGCACCAACCCGGGGATCTCGCCCAGGGGCGTCTGGACGGCGAGGGGATGCACCGGGGCGGCGAGCGCGCTCATACCACCGCCCCCGATGCCTCGGCGAGGACAGCCGCCCGCGCCGGCGTCGCGCCGGCCGGGGCAAGCCCGCGCTCGCCGTCCGGGCGCTGAGCCGGGGCGGCCAGGCGTGCGTCGAGCCCGAGCTCGCGGGCGGCGCGGACCAGGGCGTCTCGGTCCGTGTGCCGGACGCCGAGGGTGGCGTGACCCACCGCAGCGCCGCCGATCGACTCGATGGACGCGCCGAGCACGGAGACGGCCGTTCCCAGTGTGCGCGCGAGCCGCAGGATCCAGTCCGGCGGCACCGTCCCGTCGAGGTAGCTCAGCAGCCAGGTGTCGCTGTCCGGGGCGGCTGCCAGGGCAGGGCGGCTGGGGTTGAGCGATCGCCCGAGCGACGACTCGGGGTCGCGCAGCAGCTCCACCAGCCGACCGGACTCCGTGATGCGACCGTGCTCCAGCCGGGCGACGGAGTCGGCCAGTCGCAGGACCGTGTCCATCTCGTGCGTGATGAACAGGATCGAGAGGTCCAGATCGTCCCTCAGCTCCTTGAGCAGCTCGACGATCGACGCCGTCGACTCGGGGTCGAGCCCCGAGGTGGCCTCGTCGGACAGCAGCACGGTCGGGCGCAGCGCCAGCGCGCGGGCGATGCCCACGCGCTGGCGCTGCCCCCCGGAGAGCTGGTGGGGGTAGTGCCGCGCGCGCGAGGACAGTCCCACGCGTTCCAGCAGCTCGCCCACCCGGCGGCGCAGATCCGCTTTGGTGACGCCGAGGTACTCGAGCGGGAGGGCGACGTTCTCGGCCGCAGTGCGGCGGCTGTAGAGACCATCGGCTTGGAAGATCGTGCCGATCCGCCTGCGCGCTTCGCGCAGCCCGCGCTCGGAGAGGCTGGAGAGGTCCTCGCCGTTCACGATCACCGAGCCGGAGCTGGGGCGCTCGAGCAGGCTGACGCACTGCACCAGCGTGCTCTTGCCGGCGCCGCTCGACCCGACCACAGCGAAGATCTCGCCGGCGCCGACGACGATGTCCAGACCGTCGAGCACGACCGTCGCGGCGTCACCATGCCCGAACACCTTGCTGAGGCGCTCAATTCTGATCATGGCGGCGAGCGTAGGGACTGCGCGCGACGGCCGCGTTCCGCGGGCCGCCTGTTCGTGGACAGTTTGTAGCACGGCGTCATATGGCGCCCCAGCGCGTCGCGGCGCCGCCGCGCCCTGGACCTGGGCGGGCAATGATGGCGCTGCCGGGTGGTCGCCGCAAGAGCATGGCGCAGCGGTCCGTGCTGGGCTAGCGTCGCGCGCACATGGACTGGCTCGGATCGACAGACTACGGATTCGCCCGCGAGGTGCTGCAGAGAGGCGTCGCGGCGGTGTACGTCGTCGCCTTCGTCTCGACCCTGCTGCAGTTCCCCGCGCTGCTGGGCGAGCGCGGTCTGCAGCCCGCGCCGCGCTTTCTCGCCCTCGCCTACGGGCGGTGGCAGCCGACACTGTTCCGCTGGCGCTATTCGGACCGGCTGCTGCGCGTTCTGTGCATCGGCGGCATCGTCGTCGCGGCCTGCCTGGTGGCGGGACTGCCGCAGCTGGCGCCTTCGTGGGTGCCGATGCTGTGCTTCCTGGCGCTATGGGCGGTATACCTCTCGATCGTCACGACGGGTCAGGTGTTCTACGGCTTCGGCTGGGAGTCCCTGCTGCTGGAGGCCGGTTTCACCGTCGCCTGGCTCGGCTCCAGCGAGACCGCGGTGCCCGTCACGATCGTGTTCCTCAGCCGCTGGATCGTCTTCCGCCTGGAGTTCGGCGCGGGGATGATCAAGATGCGCGGCGACCGCTCCTGGCGCGACCTCACCGCGCTCTACCACCACCATGAGACGCAGCCCATGCCGGGCCCGTTCAGCCGCCTGGCGCATCTGCTCCCGAAGCCGGTGCACCGCGTCGAGGTGCTCGGCAATCATTTCGCGCAGCTCGTCGTGCCCTGGTTCCTGTTCGCACCGCAGCCGGTCGCGTCCGTCGCCGCGGCGATCATCGTGCTCACGCAGCTGTGGCTCGTGGCGACCGGGAACTTCGCCTGGCTCAACGTGCTCACGATCGTCCTCGCCTTCGCCGCGATCGACGATCGGGCCGTGCACGCCGTGATCCCCGCCTGGCCCGCTCACGCCGCCGCGGGCGGCACGCCGATCTGGTTCGGGGTGCTCGTCCTGGCGGTGTCCGCGCTGCTGGTGGCCCTGAGCTGGTTCCCTGCGCGCAATCTCCTGTCCCGGGACCAGCTCATGAACGCGAGCTTCAACCGCTGGCACCTCGTCAACGCCTACGGCGCCTTCGGCTCGGTGAGCCAGCGGCGCAACGAGATCATCGTCGAGGGCACGGAGGACGAGCATCCGGGGCCGGCTTCGCGCTGGCTGGCCTACGAGTTCCGCGGCAAGCCCGGCGACCCCGCTCGGCGCCCCCGTCAGTTCGCGCCGTACCACCTCCGGCTGGACTGGATGATGTGGTTCCTCGCGTTGGGCTCACCGCGCTCGGAGTGGTTCGAGGTGTTCCTGCGCCGGCTGCTGGAGGCCGACCGGCCCACGCTGCGGCTGCTGCGCGCCGATCCCTTCCAGGGCAGGGCGCCGCGCTGGGTCCGCGCGCGGCTGTTCCGCTACCGCTTCAGCACACGGCAGGAGCGGCGGCGCACGGGGCTGGTGTGGATGCGCGAGGAGCTCGGCACGATCGTCCCGCCGCGACGGCTTCCCTGAGGGGCGGCGGGTGAGCTGAGGTCGCGACGGCTGCAGTGGGGTCCCGGGCTTCCTTGAGCCGCGGCGGCCTGAGCCGCGAGAGGATGGTCCCGTGCGCATCGTCATCGGCGGCGCCTCGGGGATGATCGGCACCGAGCTCGCCCGCCAGCTCGCCGCCCGTGGAGACGAGGTGGTGCGCCTGGTGCGCCGCCCTGTCGCGGCCGCCGGGGAGGTCCCCTGGGATCCCGCCTCCGGCCGGCTCGATGCGGCGGCGCTTGCGGGGGCGGACGCGGTGGTGAACCTCTCCGGCGCGACGCTGAGCCGGCTGCCCTGGACCGCCTCCTACCGGGAACGCATCCTCGCCTCACGGCTCGCGGCCACAGCGGCGATCACCGGGGCCTTGCACGAGCTGTCGGCGGCGGGGCAGAGGGTGCCCGCGCTGGTGAGCGGCTCGGCCGTGGGGGTGTACGGCTCGCGCCCCGGCGAGGAGCTCACCGAGGCCTCGGCGCCCGGGGACGGGTTCCTCGCCGAGGTGGTGCGCCGGTGGGAGGACGCGGCAGGTGCGGCGCCGGCAGGCGCCCGGGTGGTCCTCGCCCGAACGGGCCTGGTGCTGGGCCCGGGTGGGGCGCTGCGGCCGCTGCGGGTCATCGCGCGGCTCGGTGTCGCAGGCCCGATCGGCGGCGGGCGCCAGCACTGGCCCTGGATCAGCCTGAACGACGAGGCGGCCGCTCTCGTGCACCTCATCGGCTCGACGCTCAGCGGGCCCGTCAACCTCGTCGGCCCCGCGCCCGCGAGCTCGGCCGAGGTCGTGGATGCTCTGGCCCGCGCTCTGCGCCGCCCCTCCGGGCTTCCGCTGCCCGGCTGGGCTGTGCGCGCCGTCATGGGCGAGGCGGGGCGTGAGCTCCTGCTGTCGGACCAGTGCGTCCGCCCGTCGGCGCTGCTGGCGGACGGCTTCGTCTTCCGCGACTCGACGGTCCAGGACGCGCTCGCGGCGCTGAGTCGCGGCTGAGGAGGCCGGCGGCCGCGCGAGCGGCGTCAGCCCAGGGCGGCGCCGAGCGCGTCCAGGTTCGCGGACATCCAGCCGAGATAGTCCTTGCCCTCCGGCAGCGTCTCCGTGAAGGACACGACCGGGATGCCCGCCGCCTGCGCCGCCTGCTGCAACTGCTCGGTCTCCGCGCTCGCGGTCTGCTCGTTGTAGGCCAGCAGGACGACGGCATGGTCGGAGAACAGGGCCAGCGTCTGCTGCAGCACGGCGGGGGCGACGTCGCTGCCCTCCTCGATCGCCTCGCTGAACGCCTCGGGGGTCTTGTTCGTCAGACCGGCGGCCTCCAGCAGGTACAGCGGCACGGGCTCGGTGATCGCGGCGCCTTGGCCCCCGTGCGCGGAGGCGAGCTGCGCCGCGCGTGCCGAGAGCCCGTCCACAGCGGTCGAGAAGCTCTGCTCGTTGCTGGAGAAGGTCGCGGCCCCGGCCGGGTCGAGGCTGCTGAGGGTGCTGCTGAGGCTCCGGGCGAGGGCCTGCATCGCGGGGAAGCTGTACCAGACATGCTCGTTGAAGCCCTCGATCTGCTCGGCCGGATCGGCACCCGCCGGGGCGAGCCCGGACAGCTCGACGGCGTTGAGCACGGCGGCGCCGGTGTTGCCCGAGCTGGTGAGCATCGCGTCGACGAAATGGTCGTATCCCGCGCCGTTCTCGAGCACGATCGCAGCCTGCGACACCGCGAGCTGGTCGCGGGTGGTCGCCTCGTAGGAGTGCGGGTCCTGCGTCGCGGAGTGGATGATGCTCGTCACCTGCACCCGGTCGCCGCCGATGAGCTGCGCGATGCTGCCGTACACGTCCGTGCTCGCGACGACGTCGACGGCCGCGGAGCCGCCGGATCCCGTTCCCGTGGCCGAGGCGGGTGCCCCCGGCGCCGCCGAGGCGCAGGCCGAGAGGGCGACGGGGGCGGACAGGAGCACGAGTGCCGCGACGGCGCGGGTGAGAGATCGCATGCAGCGACATTAGCGCTAATGACAATCATTCTCAATTCGGCGGTCCCGCTGCGCGAGGCCTCCCCTGTGTGCGCTAGCCTGGGCGAAAAGCAATGTTCGGCTCGCCGAACATTTCGGAGGTTCGGGGGAACATGGCGAGCAGCACCGAGGCTGTCCCGGCCGCGGCGCCGGCGCCGCGGCCGGAGCGCCGCCTGCTGTGGCTGCTCGGCCCCGCCTTCGTCGCCGCCATCGCCTATGTCGATCCGGGCAATGTCGCCGCGAACCTCTCCGCGGGCGCGGACTACGGCTACCTGCTGGTCTGGGTGCTGGTGCTCGCCAACGCGATGGCCGTGATCGTCCAGTACCTCTCGGCGAAGCTGGGCATCGTCACCGGGCGGAACCTGCCGGAGCTGATCGGGGAGCGCATGCCCCGCGCCGGCCGGCTGCTGTACTGGGCGCAGGCGGAGATCACGGCGGCGGCGACGGACCTGGCCGAGGTGCTCGGCGGCGCCATCGCCCTGAACATCCTCTTCGGCCTTCCCCTGCTGCTCGGCGGTGTCATCGTCGGCGCGGTGTCCATGCTCATCCTCTCCATCCAGTCGCGGCGCGGCCAGCGCAGCTTCGAGTTCGTCGTCATGGGGCTGCTCGGCGTCATCGCCGTCGGCTTCGTCGCGGGCCTGTTCGTGAGCCCCGTGGACTGGGCGGGGGCGGCGGCCGGCCTCGTGCCGCGCTTCGAGGACAACCGGACGGTCCTGCTCGCGGCGAGCATGATCGGCGCAACCGTGATGCCGCACGCCATCTACCTGCACTCGGGGCTCTCCCGCGACAGGCACGGGCGCTCGGAGGACCCGGCACGTGTGCGCCGGCTGCTGCGGGCCACGCGCTGGGACGTCGTCAGCGCCCTGGTGCTCGCGGGCGGCGTGAACATCTCGATGCTCCTGCTCGCGGCCGCCTCGCTGCAGGGCGTGGCGGGCACGGACACGATCGAGGGCGCCGCCGCCGCGATCACCGCGACGCTCGGCCCGGCGATCGGGGTGATCTTCGGTATCGGCCTGCTGGCCTCCGGCCTGGCCTCCACCTCCGTGGGCGCGTACGCGGGGGCAGCGATCATGGGCGGCCTGCTGCGCCTGCGCATCCCCCTGCTGCTTCGCCGGCTGATCACCCTCATCCCCGCGCTGCTCGTGCTCTTGCTCGGGATCGACCCCACCTGGGCGCTCGTGCTCAGCCAGGTCGTGCTGTCCATCGGCATCCCCTTCGCCCTCATCCCGCTGGCCTGGCTGACCAGCCGCCGGGCCGTGATGGGCGCCTTCGCGAACGGGCTGCCCCTGCGCATCGCCGCCGTCGCGGTGACCGTCGCGATCGTCACGCTCAACGTGGTGCTGCTGGCGCTGACGATCTTCGGCGGATGAGCCGCGGGCGGGCCGCGGCGACTCATTCCCGAAACATTCGCTGGGCAGAATGAGCCGCGTCCCGCTGCCGGGCGGGCGAGGGGAGAAGCGCAGGGGATGCCGAAGGAGCTGTTCTTCGCGGCGTATGAGGAGCTCACTCCGAACTTCGTGAGCAACGCCTGGCACCTGCCCGAGGCGGACACCTCCGGCTTCGCCACACTGGAGTACTGGCAGGACTACGTCCGCGAGCTCGACGCCGGCGGCTACGACTTCCTCTTCCTCGCCGAGGCGCTGGGCTATCCGATGACCGCGGACGGAACGGTGCCCGAGGCGGTCGTGCGGGAAGCCGTGCAGCTGCCGGTGCACGACCCGGTCGCCATCGTCAGCGGGTTGGCCGCGACGGTGTCGCGGCTCGGCTTCGTCGTCACGGCGTCAACCGCCTCGCAGATCCCTGCCCTGCACGCGCGCACCTTCACAACGCTCGACCACCTCACCGGCGGGCGGATCGGCTGGAACATCGTCACCACCGACATGCAGGAGGCCTTCGCGCGCCTGGTGGGGCAGCGGCCGACGCCGCATGCCGAGCGCTACGCGCGGGCCGAGGAGTTCACCGAGCTCGTGCTCCAGCTGTGGGAGTCCGCCTGGGACGAGGACGCCGTGCGCCTCGACAAGCAGCGGCGCGTGTGGGCCGACCCGGCGAAGGTGCACCGGATCGTCCACGAGGGCCGCTACTTCAGCCTCGACGGGTACTTCCCGGCCATCCCGTCCCCCCAGCGCACGCCCACGCTGTTCCAGGCCGGCACCTCCGCGAAGGGCAAGGAGTTCGCCGCGCGCTACGCCGAGTGCATCTTCACGAGCTTTCGCGACACGGCCTCCGCCGCCGCGCACATCGGCGAGCTGCGCGCCCGCGGCGCCGCGCTCAGCAGGCCGGGTCTCACGGTGCTGAACGCCGTCTCGATCCTCGTCGGCGACACGAGCGAGGACGCCTGGGAGCAGCGCCGGGTCTTCGAGAGCGCCCCCTCCCAGGACGCCTCGGCCGCCCTCTTCCTGGGCTGGTCCGGGGTGGATCTCAGCGGCTACGACCCGGACACCCCGTTGAGCGAGGTGACCACCGAAGGCAGCCACACCGGTCTCGCCTTCTGGCAGGAGAACCCGCAGACGCCGACGGTCGGCTCGCTGCTGAGCCTGCTGAAGATCGAGGCGGGCGGCTTCAAGGCCACCGGCACGGCCGAGGAGGTCGCCGATCAGCTGGAGACCATCGCGCGGGAGGCGGACGTCGACGGCTTCCTCGTGGAGCCCAGCTACGGCGGCATCCGCTCGCACCGTCGCGTGATCGACGAGGTGCTGCCGATCCTGCGCGAGCGCGGTCTGGTCCCCGCCGAGCCGCGCGGCGGGACGCTGCGCGAGCGGCTCACCGCCGCACCCGGGCCGCGGCTGACGGCCGACCACCCGGGCGCCGCCTACCGACGCTAGCGCGCCGACCGGCGCTCAGCCGCCTGCCGGCGCGACGCGGGTCAGTCGGTGCCCGAGTCGAAGGCCGCGCCCTCGGACAGCTCGTCCGTCGCGCGCTCCATCTCCTCGGCAGCCGTGTCCAGCGCTCCGCCGGCGTCGAGGATCCCTTCGGCCGCGCCCTGCTCCAGACGCCCGACCAGCGCAGCGGTCGGGCCGGGGATGATCCCCGAGGCGGCGTACTGCTCCAGCCGCGCACGAGAGTCGGCGATGTCCAGATTGCGCATGGTCAGCTGGCCGATGCGGTCGTCCGGGCCGAAGGCCGCGTCGCCGACACGCTCCATGGACAGCTTGTCCGGGTGGTACGACAGCGCGGGCCCCTCGGTGTCGAGGATCGTGTAGTCGTCGCCCCGCCGCAGGCGCAGTGCGACCTCGCCGGTCACCGCCGAGCCCACCCAGCGCTGGATGGACTCGCGCAGCATGAGGGACTGCGGGTCCAGCCAGCGCCCCTCGTACATGAGGCGGCCCAGGCGGCGGCCCTCCGCGTGATAGTTCGCGACGGTGTCCTCGTTGTGGATCGCGTTGAGCAGGCGCTCGTACACGATGTGCAGCAGCGCCATGCCCGGGGCCTCGTAGATGCCCCGGCTCTTCGCCTCGATGATCCGGTTCTCGATCTGGTCGGACACGCCCAGCCCGTGCCGGCCTCCGATCGCGTTCGCCTCGAGCACGAGCGCGACCGGGTCCTCGTACTCGACGCCGTTGATCGCGACCGGCCGGCCCGCCTCGAAGCGGACGGACACCTCCTCGGTCGCCACCTCGACGTCCTCGCGCCAGGAGGCGACGCCCATGATCGGCTCGACGATGTCCAGCCCCGAGTCCAGGTGCTCCAGCTGCTTGGCCTCGTGAGTCGCGCCCCAGATGTTCGCGTCCGTGGAATAGGCTCGCTCGGTCGGGTCGCGGTAGGGGAAGCCGCGGGAGACGAGCCACTCGCTCATCTCGTGCCGCCCGCCGAGCTCGCCGACGAACTGAGCGTCGAGCCAGGGCTTGTAGATGCGCAGCCGCGGGTTGGCCATCAGGCCGTAGCGGTAGAAGCGCTCGATGTCGTTGCCCTTGTAGGTGGAGCCGTCGCCCCAGATCTCCACGCCGTCCTCATGCATGGCCCGCACGAGCATCGTCCCTGTCACGGCACGGCCCAGGGGAGTGGTGTTGAAGTAGGTCTTGCCGGCCGAGCGGATGTGGAACGCACCGCACTGCAGGGCGACCAGGCCCTCCTCCACCAGGGCGGCCTTCGCGTCGACGAGGCGGGCGATCTCGGCGCCGTACTGCTTCGCCCGGCCGGGGACGGCCGCGATGTCCGGCTCGTCGTACTGGCCGATGTCCGCCGTGTAGGTGCAGGGGATGGCCCCCTTCTCCTTCATCCAGGCGACGGCGACGGAGGTGTCGAGACCCCCGGAGAAGGCGATGCCGACGCGCTCGCCGACGGGCAGACTGCTGAGAACCTTGGACACCCCACTACCTTATTTGGCGCGGCAGGGTCCCCGGAGACAGGGCGTGAAGGGTGCGGCCGGCCTGGTGGCGGGGCCCGCTGCGAGCGCGGCGGCGGCGCGGCCTAGACTGACGACATGGCGAAGATCTGGTTCATCACGGGGGCTGGCCGCGGCTTCGGCCACGAGTTCACCAAGGCGGCGCTCGGGCGCGGCGACAAGGTCGCGGCGACGGCGCGCGACGAGGCAGCGCTGGGCGCGTTGGCGCAGGAGTACGGGGACGCGTTCCTGCCTCTCGCGCTGGACGTCACCGACCGGGATGCGGTCTTCGCCGCCGTCGCCAGGACGAAGGAGGCCTTCGGCCGCATCGACGTCGTGGTCAACAACGCCGGCTACGGCCTGTTCGGCATGGTCGAGGAGATCACCGAGGAGCAGCTGCGCCACCAGCTCGAGGTGAACCTCTTCGGGCCGTTCCACGTCGTGCAGGCCGTGCTGCCGATCCTGCGCGAGCAGGGCTCGGGTCACATCATCCAGATCTCCACCGTCGGCGGCATCGCCGCCTTCCCGAACCTCGGCGGCTACCACGCCTCCAAGTGGGGCCTGGAGGGGCTGTCGGAGGCGCTGGCGCAGGAGGTCGCCGGCTTCGGCATCAAGGTCACGCTCGTCGAGCCGGGGCCGTTCTCGACGGACTGGTCCGGCTCCTCCGCAGTGCACGGCGAGCCCGACCCCGCCTACGACGGGGTCCGCGCCGCACGCGAGGCGAGCCGCTCGGCCAGCATCGTGGGCGACCCTGCGGCGACCGGGCCGGCGATCCTCAAGCTGGTCGACGCGCAGGAGCCGCCGCTGCGCGTGCTCTTCGGCATCCAGCCCACGCGGATCGTCCCGCCGCTGTACGAGCGGCGGCTGAAGACCTGGGCGGACTGGGAGTGGCTGTCCGTCGAGTCGAACGGCTGACAGCGCTCGGTGGGCACCGACCGGACGCGCGGGGGCACCCCCCGGGCGCTCGGCTCGCCTGACGGCGGCGCCTGGCTGCGGCTGCTCGCCGCGGGGACGTTGGCCGGCGTGGTCGCCGGACTCGTCGGCGCCATCGTCATCCTCATCATCACGGGCCTGCAGCATCTGGCGTTCGGCTACGAGGTGGGCTCCTTCTTCGAGGGGATCGAGCAGTCCGACCCGGTGCGGCGAGTGCTCGCCCTGGGTGTCTCCGGATGTCTCGGAGCGGCCGCCTGGTGGCTGCTGAGGACCAGGGGCCGCCCCGTCGTCAGCGTCGCCGAGGCTCTGCAGGGCAGGCGGATGCCCGCCGTGGAGACCCTCGGCGACGCGAGCGCGCAGTTCGTCACGGTCGGGCTCGGCGCTTCGCTCGGGCGTGAGCTGGCCCCGCGGCTGGTCGCCGCGATGATCGGCCAGCGCCTGGCCGGGGCGCTGCGGCTCGCACCGTCCGACGCGACGATCGTGGTGGGCTGCGCGGCGGGCGCCGGCCTGGCAGCGGTGTACGACATCCCCCTCGCCGGCGCGGTCTTCGCGCTGGAGGTCGCCCTCGCCGCGTTCAGCCTGCGGGCGGCGGTGATCGCGGTGCTCAGCTCCGCGATCGCGGCGTGGATCGCCGGGGTCGTGGTGCCTGCGCCGCCACTGGAGCCGACGAGCGGGCTGAGCGGGAGCGCGGCGCTGTCGGTCTGGGCGCTGCTGGCGGGGCCTGTGCTCGGCCTGGGCGGTGCGCTGTTCGTGCGCGCGGTGCGCGCGCTGGAGCGACGCCGGCCCCCGGGAGCCTGGCTGCTGCTCGTGATGCCGCTGGCCTATCTCGCAGTCGGCGCGCTGTCGGTGGCGGAGCCGGCGGTGCTGGGGGACGGCAAACCCATGCTGCAGGCCACGATCACCGGGCTGCTGCCGCTCGGCGCGCTGGCGCTGCTCCTGCTCGCCAAGGCCGCTGCGACGCTGGGGACGATCGGGGCCGGCGCTGCGGGCGGGACCCTCACCCCCTCGCTGGCCATGGGCTCGGGTGTGGGCGCTCTGCTCGGCGCCGCATGGAGCCTGCTCTGGCCGGGGGTGCCGCCGGCGGCCTTCGCGCTGGTAGGCGCCTGCGCCTTCCTGGCCAGCTCCATGCGCGCTCCGCTGACGGCGACGGTCATCGCGCTGGAGCTGTTCGCGCTGGGCCCGGGCATGCTCCTGCCGCTGATGCTCGCGGTGGCCGGCGCGGCGCTCGTGGGGCGCTGGGCGGAGCGGATGCCGCGGCTGCGCGGAGTGACCTGACCCCCGCGCTCAGGAGGCGGCGAGCCGCGCCAGGACGGCGTCGTGGAGCAGGCCGTTGCTGGCGAGCGAGGATCCGCCCCAGGGCCCGGGAGCGCCCTCGGCTGAGCTGAAGCGCCCGCCCGCCTCCTCCACGAGGGGCACGAGGGCGGCGAGGTCGTAGGGCTTCACGTCGAACTCGGCGACGACGTCGAGCGCGCCCTGGGCGAGCAGGATGTAGGACCACATGTCGCCATAGGCGCGATCCCGCCAGACGGCACGGCGCAGCTCGAGCAGCTGCTGCAGCCGTCCTGCGTCCTCCCACTGCGCGATGCTCTGGAAGCTCAGGGACGCGTCGGCGAGCTCGGCGACACGGGAGACGGCCAGGCGCCTCGGCTCGCCGCCGCGCTCGGACAGCCACGCGCCCCCGCCGCGTCGCGCCCAGGCGCGCAAGCCGAAGGCCGGGGCGGAGACGACACCGACCGCGGGGACGCCTTCCACGGCGAGCGCGATGAGCGTGGACCAGTTGGGCACCCCGCGCAGGAAGTTCGCGGTCCCGTCGATCGGGTCGAGGATCCACTGGCGCGAGCCCCGATCCTCGGTGCCGAACTCCTCGCCGAGCACGCCGTCCTCCGGTCGCTCGGCATGGACGATCTCGCGCAGCGCGAGCTCGACGGCGCGGTCGGCGTCGGTCACCGGGGTGCGATCGGGCTTCAGCTCCACCCGCAGGTCCAGGGCGCGGTAGCGCTCCAGGCTGATCGCGTCCGCGGCGTCCGCCATGCGGAGCGCGAGCGCGAGATCGGCTTCGCTCACGCGAAGACGCGGATGCGCCCGACGAGGTAGCCGACCATCGTGTTGATCGCGAGGATCGGCACGATGAGGCGCAGGGTCGCCGAGAGCCAGACGAGCCCGACGAAGTCGCCGACAGCGGCCAGAGCGACGGCGATCGCAGCCCAGACGAGCGCGACCACGAGAGAGCGCGACCACTCCAGGAAGAGCGCGGCGAAGCCCACCGAGGCGAGGATGACGCCGGTGTCGATGAAGAACGCGCCGGCCGCCGGGTCGACCATGAACGGCGCGACCACCCAGGCCGCGATCGCCAGGATCCACAGGACCACGAAGACGAGCCCCTTCAGCGGCTTGCCGAGCACGGTTCCGCGCGATTCCACCTGCGTCGTCGACATCGGGCGATTCTCCTTCTCGGGGTCGTTCGCTCTCGGTAGAAGCCTAGCGTCCGCGGCCCGACGGCGCTCGCCGCCGCGACGCGCCCGGAATTGACCCGCCCGCGACGCCCGGTGCTATGCTCGTTCCTCGGCCTGCCCGTGCGGGCCACGCGCCTCTAGCTCAATTGGCAGAGCAGCTGACTCTTAATCAGCGGGTTCTGGGTTCGAGTCCCAGGGGGCGCACCATCCTCCCGGGCGGCGCGATGCTGCGCCCGGAGACGACGCGCGTGCGGGCGGCGTCGGCGCCTCGGCCCGCACGCGCGATCCGTGCTCTCAGTGACGGCCGGGGTAGTAGACCAGCTCCAGCTGGTTGCCCCACGGGTCCTGAACGTAGTTCACCGTGAACGCCTCCCACGACCCCGTTGCGTCCTCCCCGGCGGGTACGACGATCGGCCCGGCCTGAGCGCTGCCGCCGTTCGCGACCAGCTGGGCGAGGGCGGCGTCCAGGTCCATCACCTCGAAGGCGATGTGGTGGCCGCCGAGATCGTTGTTGCGCGGCGCCACCTGGCTGCCCTCGGGCCTGACGTACTCGAGGAACTCGATCAGCGGGCCGTCCGCGAACCCGACCATGGCCACGCTGTAGAGCGCGTCGGGGACGGCGACGTGCTCGGCCGTCCAGTCCTGGCCCTCCTCGGAGAGCTCGCGCGAGTCGAAGGGGCCGAGACGGAACAGCTCCCGGCCTCCGAGGGCCTTCGTGTAGAAATCGACCGCGGCGTCGAGATCGGGCACGGTCAGCCCGATGTGGTCGATCGCGCCGATCAGTGGGGTGGACGGTGTCTGGTCTGTCACAGCTTCGCCTCTCTTCGCAGAGCCTTCGCCCGCTCCCTCATTGAGAGCTCCGAGGCGAGGGCAGGCGTGCCATGCCGAGGACGTCGGCCGGGCACCTCCTCATGTTGCATGATTGTGAATAGTCATTCAAGTTTGTTGACATGATTCAGCTTGCGACCTAGTCTCCCTTGACGTCGCCCTCACCAACCCAGAAGTGGAGACCCTTGTGAAGCACAGAATGAAGTTGCTCGCCGCCGCGGCAGCAGTCGCGGTCGGTCTGAGCCTGACGGCCTGTTCCTCCGGCAGCGGTTCCGGCGGCTCGACCTCGAGCAGCGGCACCGGGTACGTCCCGGTCCAGATCGGCGTCGGCGCGGACGCCGCCTACGCCCCCTTCTTCCTGGCCGACCAGCAGGGCCTGTTCAAGAACGCGGGTCTGGACGTCACCCTCGTCCCCTTCGCCTCCGGCGGCGACGCCCTCAACGCGGTCAGCTCCGGCCAGGTCGACCTCACCCAGAGCTCTCCCGCCACGATCACCTCCCTGATGGCGAACAACGCGAAGATCACCTCCTTCGTGAAGACCGCGAGCCTCGCCCGCTACAACAAGGTCGTCCTGCGCAACGGCGTGGACTCGGCCAAGGACGTGAAGACCTTCGGATACCAGGCCGGGCTCAGCCAGTTCATGGCCCACAGCTGGCTGGAGGACAACGGCGTGGACCCGGCATCGGTCCAGTGGGTGTCCGGCTCGCCGCAGGATCTCACCGCCCTGCTTCAGCGTGGGGACATCGACGGATTCTTCCTCTGGCAGCCCTGGCCCACGAACGCCGTGAACGCCGGCACCGGGCACGTCGTCGCCACCGCGGCGGACGTGAAGGGCCTCCAGGTCGACCAGTGGCTGGCCACGACCCAGGACTGGCTCAACGCCAACCAGCCCACCGCGAAGGCGCTGGTGCAGGTTCTCGGCGATGCGATCGACAAGATCCAGAGCGACCCGCAGGCGGCCGCACAGGCCGTCGAGACGGCTGTCGCGATCAAGGCGTCCGACGCGGTCGGCATGTTCTCGGAGATGGACTTCGCTCTGGCGCCGATCACGTCCGAGGACGTCACCGCCGCGACGAAGCTCGACCAGTTCTTCGTCTCCATCGGCGCGATCGACGCTGCGCCGGACCTGAGCAAGGACCTCGTCCTGGATTGGTCCTGGAAGTGATGACCAGCGCCGCCGAGCGCGGCCGTGATGCCGGGCGACAGCCCGGCATCACGGTCCGCATGAACGACGTGGCGATCGCCTTCGGCGATCTCACCGTCCTGCACGACGTGGACTTCGAGGTCAAGCCGGGCGAGTTCGTCTGCCTGCTCGGGCCGAGCGGATGCGGGAAGTCGACTCTGCTGTCGGCCATCGCCGGGTTCACCCCGATCTCCGGTGGCCACGTGCTCTGCAACGACGAGGAGGTCGCGGGCATCAACCAGCACGCCGGCGTCGTCTTCCAGAGCACCGAGGCGCTGTTCGACTGGCTCACCGCAGAGGAGAACGTGGCCTACGGCCCGCGCATGCGCGGCAAGGGGAAGGCCGAGAGCCGGGAGATCGCCGCGGACTTCCTCACCAAGGTGGGCCTCGCCCATGCGATGCGCAAGTTCCCCCGCGAGCTCTCCGGGGGCATGAAGCAGCGCGTGCAGATCGCCCGGGTGCTCGCGAACGAGCCGCGGCTCGTGCTCATGGACGAGCCCTTCGGCGCACTGGACGCCCAGACCCGCCATGTGCTGCAGGAGGAGCTGGTGCGGATCTGGCAGCGGACCGGCTGCAGCATCGTGTTCGTCACCCACGACATCGACGAGTCGGTCATCCTGGCCGATCGAATCGTCGTCATGACGGCGGGACCGGCAGCGAAGATCAAGAGCATCTACAGCGTCGACGCTCCCCGTCCCCGTTCACGGCACGACGTGGCCGAGCTGTACGACCAGATCCAGCACGACATCCGGGTCGAGGTCGCCAAGAGCCTGAGGAACCAGGGCGTGGACGTCGAGGGAGAGGCCGCATGACCGCGCCGACCGCGGCGCTGGCGCTCGCCTCCTCCTCCCAGCGCAGGAAGAAGAAGGGCGGCCTCGGCTCCCGCGTGCTGCGCGTCGCCGTCACCTGGGTGGTCTCGCTCGTCGTGGGCGTCGCCATCTGGTGGCTGCTGTCGATGTGGCTGGGCGCCAATGTCATGCCCTCGCCCTGGGCGACGGTGCAGGCGCTGGGGGACCTCATCCACCGGGGCACGCTGTTCACCTCCATCGGCGCCTCGCTGCAGCGCATCCTCAGCGGCTGGGCGATCGGACTGGTGGTCGGCACGCCGATCGGCATCCTCATGGGTCGAGTGCGGATCATCCGCAACTTCCTGGACCCCTATGTGGAGATCCTCCGCTTCATCCCCGCGATCGCCCTGGTCACGGTGATGGTCGTCTGGTTCGGCATCGGCGAGACCAGCAAGATCGCCCTGATCGTCTACACCTCGATCTTCGTCGTGGTGATCAGCACGACGGACGCGACGATGCGGATCTCCAACGACAAGGTGCTCGCGGCCCGCAGCCTCGGCGCCAACGGTGTGCAGGTGCTCTGGACAGTCGTCCTGCCCTCGGCCGTGCCGGGCATCGTGACCGGCGCGCGGCTCGCGATGGCGAACAGCTTCCTCACCATCGTCTCCGCCGAGATGGTCGCGGCCAGAAGCGGCCTGGGCACGCTGATCTGGACCTCGTACACCTTCGGGCGCATCGACTGGATCTTCGCCGGGATCGTCACCCTCGGGGTGCTCGGCTTCCTCTGCGATCGCATCCTGCGGATCCTGGCCGGCACCCTGCTGAGCCGGTACGGCGTCCGCTGAGCCGCATCGCCCTGAGACCCACCCCTCCCATACACACCACCAATGAGAAGAAGAGAAGACACGGAACGATGACTGAGCAGAACCACGACGAGATCACCGAGCTGCGCCGCCGCCTGTCCATCCTGGAGTCGGAGTCCGACATCCGCCGACTCATGGCCCGCTACATGTGGCTGACCGACACGCCGCTGCCCGAGCACCCCGGCGATCTCGGTCCGCGCGAGCGCATCGAGCTCGTCGTCGACCTCTACACGGAGGACGCCGTGTGGGAGGGCGTGGGCGCGTTCTACACCGACCAGTTCGGGCACTCCAAGGGCCGCGAGCAGCTCATCGAGCACTTCGAGGGCTTCTTCATCACGAAGGCGGACACCCAGAACGCGACCTCGGATCTGCTCCTGAATGCGCACTACCTCACCTCGGAGCAGATCCATGTGCACGAGGACGGCGTCACGGCGGACGGCCAGTGGCTGCACATGCAGCCGTGGCTGTTCAGCGACGGCTCCGCGCTGCTGCGCTCCTCGCGCCTGAACAACGCCTTCCGGCTCGTGGACGGCGTGTGGAAGATCGCGCGCTACCGCACGGAGAACGTCTTCGTCGCCCCGCTGCCCAAGTGGTTCGCATCCAACTACCCTGCGAAGTCGGTGCTGACGCAGGGGCTCTGACGGTGGCGCAACTGGCGAACACCTCTGCCACCGAGCCCGCGCGGGCGTCCGAGAGAGCCCTCTCCGACGCCCGCGCGCGGATCGCGCAGGACGAGCACCACGCCTGGGTCGCACTCGCCGCCGACGAGCTGCTGAGCCTCTGGGAACAGCAGCCGGGCCCCCTGGCCGGCCTCGCCTTCGGCGTGAAGGACATCATCGATCTGGCGGGCATGCCGACTCGCTGCGGCTCCGAGGTGACCTCCGCGGCGCCGGCGACCCGCTCCGCCTCGCTGGTGCGACGGCTGATGGAGCTCGGCGCCGTGCCGGCGGGCAAGACCGTGACGACCGAGTTCGCCTACTTCCGGCCCGGCCCGACCCGGAACCCCCGGGCGCCAGGGCACACCCCGGGCGGCTCCTCCAGCGGTTCGGCTGCAGCCGTGGCGGCCGGGCATGTGCCGTTCGCGCTCGGAAGCCAGACGGCTGGGTCGCTCACGCGCCCCGCTGCGTACTGCGGAGTGGCGGGCCTGGTCCTCTCGCACGGGGCGGTCGCCCTCGACGGCTTCTCCGCGCTCGCCCCCTCGCTGGACTCGGCCGGCGTGCTCGCCTCGAGCGCGGCGATGCTGGATCGGGTGCACGCGGCGCTCTTCCCCGACAGGCAGGCCTCGGCGGTCCCGACCGCCGTGCTGCTGTGGAGCGGCGAGGAGCTGGACGCGGTCTCGCCCGAGATGTCGGCCGTCGTGGAGCGGGCGGGACGGGTCCTGCAGGATGCGGGTCTGCGCGTGCAGCCTCTTGAGGCGGAGCCGCTCGTCGCAGAGCTCGCGGTGGACCACGCCGTCGTCATGGCGGCGGAGGCCGCGCGGGCGAGGCCCGAGCTGCTGGCGATCCGCGAACGGCTCAGCCCCGCCCTGCGAGAGCTGCTGGAGGCGGGCGCCGCCGTTCCCGATCGCGCGTACCGTGAGGCGCTTGACCGGACCAGGGCGTCGCGCGAGCGCTTCGCGGCCCTCCTGGACGGCGCCGTCGTCCTCGGGCCGGCCGCGCCCGGCGCCGCGCCGGCCGGGCTGACCGCCACGGGCTCGCCGGTGATGAGCCGCCCCTGGCAGCTGCTCGGCCTGCCGCAGCTGAGCGTTCCCGGCGCAGCCGACGCGGCAGGCCTGCCCCTGGGCGTTCAGCTGGTCGCCGCGCACGGCGAGGAGACGACGCTCCTCGCGCTCGGCCGGATCCTGGAGGAATCTCTTGCCTCGCTCTGACCGCCGCGGCAGCGCCCGCGGCAGACGCCAGACCGCTACCGTTGTTGACATGAGCGGCTCGGACGACACGACGTCCGACTCGGCTGCGCCGCGGCTCGGCCTGCGGGAGCGCAAGGCGAACGAGACCCGTCGCCGGCTGCTCGCCGCGACCCTCGACCTCATGGCGCGCGAAGGCCCCGACGGCGTGATCATCAGCGTCGTGGCGGAGCGTTCGGACGTGTCCGTCGGCACCTTCTACAACTACTTCCCCTCGCGGGAGGCGATCATCGAGACGGTCATCGATCTCGAGGTCGGCACGATGGGGCGCCGGCTGGACGCCCTCGCCGCGGGGATCTCCGATCCGGCGGACGAGTACTCCGCGGCCCTGCGGCACATCATCCGCACGGCGATCATCGACCCGGTCTGGGGCTGGTTCATCGTCCGCCTCGGCGTCGAGCACGACCAGATCGTGCAGATCATCGGCGAGCGCCTGACCCAGGCGATCGGTCGCGGGGCCGCCTCCGGACGCTTCCTCGTGGTGGACGTCCGCACGGCCGGCGCGATGACGCTCGGCGCGCTGCTGGCGGCACTGCGGGTCTTCCTCGAGTCGGCGCGTCCGCCGGGCGAGGCCGCGACCTCGTTCGTGGAGAACCAGCTGCGCGCGCTGGGCATCGGGGCGGAGGAGGCCACGCGGATCGCGAACAAGCCGCTGCCCGAGCTGCCCGTCCTCGCGGATCAAGGCGCCCTCTCGATCACGCGCATCCCGCTGTAGGCGTGCTCTCCACAGCCGCGTCCTCCGGCCGGGCGCGGGCGCACGGGCTGCCCTAGGCTGCGGCCGTCCCCGACGGCGAGGTCGCATGCGTCCTCGCGCAGCCCAGAGCGAGAGCGAGAGCATCGATGTCAGCCGACTCCGCGGCAGAGCCCTCCGACCCGGTCGCCGCGCGCAGCGTGCAGCTGCGCGAGCAGGCCGAGTTCCGCGCGCTGCGGCGCTCCTTCGTGCGGTTCATCGCGCCGCTCACAGCGCTGTTCCTGCTGTGGTATCTCGCCTACGTGGTCATCGCCGGCCTGGCTCCCGGGCTCTTCGCCGTTCGCCTGGGCGGCTCGTACATCACCGTCGGGCTGCTGTTCGGGCTCGGCCAGTTCGTCACCACCTTCGGCATCACGATGCTGTACCGCTGGTGGGCGGACCGGCGTTACGATCCGCGCGCCGCTGCGCTGCGGGCGCAGATGGAGGCCGGGCTGAGCGGTCGGGAGCAGGAGGGCTCGCGATGAGCTCGGAGATCAACCCGGTCATCAACATGATCGTGTTCGCGGCCTTCGTCGCGCTGACGCTGGTCATCGTGTTCCGCGTCTCCCGGCGCAGGACGAGCGCCGCGGAGTTCTACACCGGCAACCGCTCCTTCACCGGATCGCAGAACGGCATCGCCATCTCGGGCGACTACCTCAGCGCAGCGAGCTTCCTCGGCATCTGCGGCGCCATCGCCGTCGCCGGATACGACGGCTTCCTCTACTCCATCGGCTTCCTCGTGGCCTGGCTCGTGGCGCTGCTGCTGGTCGCGGAGCTGCTGCGGAACACGGGGCGCTTCACCATGGCCGACGTGCTGAGCTTCCGTCTCAGGCAGCGGCCCGTGCGGATGGCGGCGGCACTGGCGACGCTCGCGGTGTGCTTCTTCTATCTCATCGCACAGATGGCCGGCGCGGGTGGGCTCGTCGCGCTCCTGCTCGGCCTGAGCGGGCCGCTCGCCACCGGCGCGACCGTGGCGGTGGTGGGCGCGCTCATGATCCTGTACGTCATCGTGGGCGGCATGAAGGGCACCACCTGGGTGCAGATCATCAAGGCGGTGCTGCTCGTCTGCGGCGTCGGCGTGCTGTGCATCTGGTCCCTCGCGCTGGTGGGCTTCGATCTCTCCGCGCTGCTGGGCCGCGCCGTGGAGGCCTCGCCGAAGGGCGAGGCGATCCTCGCGCCGGGGCTGCGCTACCCGAACCCGGTCGACTTCCTCTCGCTCGGCCTGGCGCTCGTGCTCGGGACCGCCGGCCTGCCGCATGTGCTCATGCGCTTCTACACGGTGCCCAGCGCGAAGGAGGCCCGCCGCAGCGTCGTCTGGGCGATCTGGATCATCGGCGTGTTCTACCTGTTCACCCTGGTGCTGGGCTACGCCGCCGCGGCGTTCGTCGGGCCCGAGGTGCTCGCCGACCCGCGCACGCCCGGCGGAGAGAACGCCGCAGCGCCTCTGCTCGCGCTGCATCTGGGCGGGCCCGTGCTCATGGCGGTGATCTCGGCGGTCGCGTTCGCCACGATCCTCGCCGTGGTGGCGGGTCTCGCGATCACCGCGGCGACCTCCTTCGCCCACGATGTGTACGCCTCGGTGATCCGGAAGGGGCTGGAGGATCCCGACGAGGAGGTGCGCATCGCGCGCTGGACCGTCGTCGTCATCGGCCTGCTCGCGATCGTCGGAGGCATCGTCGCGCAGGGTCAGAATGTGGCGTTCCTCGTCGCGCTGGCCTTCGCGGTCGCCGCATCCGCGAACCTGCCGACGATCCTCTTCTCCCTGTTCTGGCGCCGCTTCAACACGAGCGGGGCGGTGTGGTCGATGTACGGCGGGCTGATCTCCTGCGTGCTGCTGATCGTGCTCTCGCCGGCGGTGTCCGGCACGCCGAAGTCCATGTTCCCCGATGTCGACTTCCACGTGTTCCCGCTGTCGAACCCGGGGATCGTGTCGATCCCGCTCGCGTTCCTGCTGGGTGTCATCGGCACTCTGCTCGGCAGGCCGGAGCCCGACCATGAGGTGCGCGCGGCGGAGATGGAGGTGCGCTCGTTCACCGGAGCGGGTGCGGAGGCGGCCGGCGAGCACTAGCGCGCCCGGCGTCCGCTCAGCTCATGCTGCGGATCGGAAGGCCGCCGTCAGCTCCGCGAGGGTGTCCTCCGGGCGCAGTCCGAGCGCCGCGTCGAGGATCGCGGCGGCGGCCTGCGCGCCGAAGCGCCGCTCGAGCAGTGCGCGCGCCTTGTCGTGCACGACCTCGCGGCTGGCGGCCCGCTCCGGATCGCCCAGCGAGAAGCTCGCGTCCTGGACCAGGCTGCGACCGTCGCGGAGCTGCACCTTCAGCGTGAGAGGACGTCCCTGCAGCGGGTAGCCCTCGTCATGCTGCGGGGAATGCCGCACCTCGACCTTGTGCGCGAGCGCCTGCCACTGCTCGGACTCCAGCTGCTCGGGTCGCAGCGCGTCCAGGCCGAACTCACGGTCGAGGATCGAGGTGGCGACGACGGCAGGGATGCTGTAGCGGGCAGCGAGCTCGTTCGCGGGCTCCTGCTGGGACAACGAGGCGGCGGCGCGGAAGGTGTCGATCTCGACGCGTTCGACGTCCTCGGGGGAGAACGGCTCGCGCTGCAGCAGCTGCAGCGTGGCGCCGATCGCGGTGTGGGTGTGCCCGCAGGCGGCGAAGAACTTCCAGTAGTTCTCGGCCACCGCGTACCAGGCCCATTCGCCGTCCGCCGAGATGCCGTCCGTGAGGAGCTCTGCGCGCGGGTTCGCTCCGGACTGCGGCAGCAGGTAGCTCTCCAGCGCCCCGGCGACAGGCGTCATCCCGGCCGCGGCCGCGGCTCCGGCGATGTAGCCGGTGTGGGCGCCGATCGCCGCCCAGAGGTGGTGCACCCCCGCACCGAGAGCAGCCGCCCGGCGGTCGTGGAAGCCCGGCACCCCCGAGGCGATGTCGATGGCGCGGGCGATCGTGGCCTCGTCGCCGTGCGAGAACAGCCACGCGGCGGTCACGGCCGCTCCGACGGCGCCCCAGTTCCCGTGCGGGTGAATCTCCGCACGCGTCCCGCCGAGGGACGTGCCGATGCGGGCCGCGACCTCGTATCCGGCGACGAGGGCGGACAGCACCTCATCGGCGGTGCTGCCGCACTGCTCGCCGATGGCGAGGGCGACCGGGACCGCGTGGATGCCCGGGTGGCCGCGTGACACGCGGAAGCCCTCGTCCAGCTGATAGACCGTCGGAAGGGTGCCGTTGAGGAACGCGGCATCCGCGCCCGAGGCGCCCTCCCGGCGCCCGAGCACGGTGGATGGGCCCTGCGCGCCCCCGGCCAGGAGTGCATCCTGCAGGCCGCGGTGCTGCTCGCGTTCGCTGCCGGCCGCCATGACGGACAGGGTGTCGATGAAGACGTCCAGCGCGTTGTCGCGGATCTCCCCGGGAAGGGCGCTCCAGCGGGTGCGCGCTGCTGCATGGGCGAGCGCGCGCGCGGCCGCGCCCGTCTCCTGTGCCTCGGACATCGGTGTCTCCTTTCGCGCGCCGGGCGCGGCCCTCGGGTGGGTGGCAAAGGTGAGGGCGGGCCGGGGGAGCGGTACGAATTTGATTATGTATCGTTGATACAGAATCACAAAGCCCTCAGATCGGTCCGCAGGCAGCTGCCCACGCTGCGCGCGCGGGAAAGGGGTCCCCGCGTTCCCGCGTGCTGTGCGGAATGCGCGAGGCGTGATGATGCCCCTGCCGGAGCGCGCGTCCAGAACCGTGCGAATACCGAGCAGCAGAGGCAGTCCCGCGTCGCCCGCCGGATCCAAGCCGCCCCCTGGACCGCCGTTCCGCGGCGTGACCTGCCCTTTTCGCCTTGTTCGGCGCCGACGCCCGCTGAGATTCCCGGGCACAGGAAGGGCGTGGACGGGCTGGCGCGCACGCCCGGAAAGCGGAGCTCCTCGCCCCTCCACGAGTCCATTGATTTTTTATCAGATATGACTACACTCGCCAGTGGACCGACTGGTCGGCCTTTGATCAAGGGTGATTGAAAGGAAGTCACACAGCATGCTCACAAGGAAGTTGGCATTAGTCGGGGCCATCGGCACTGTGCTCGCGCTCGGCCTCGCCGGATGTTCCTCAGGAGGCTCAGGCGGCGGCTCGACCGGTGGTGCCAGCGGAGGGCCCTCCGGAGATCCCATCGTCCTGGCCGGCCTCGGACCGCTCACCGGCACGCTCTCGGCCGTCGGCACCGACATCCAGCGCGGTGCGGAGATCGCCGCGAAGCAGATCAACGCGAAGGGCGGGGTGCTCGGGCGTCCCCTGCAGGTCCAGATGAAGGACTCGGCGGGCGGCGCCCAGGCGGCCACCCAGATCGTGCGCGACTACATCAACGCGGGCAATCCCCTCATCTTCGGCGAGGTCTCGAGCGCGAACTGCCTCGCGTTCGCCCCGGTGGTCGACCAGCTCGACGGTGTCTACATCGCCGGAGCATGCACGAACGAAGGCCTGACGGGCGAGAACGGCCAGCCCGCGCCCTTCGCCCGCACCTTCCGCGTCGGCGCGACCAGCATCCAGGACATGATCGCCCTCACGGACACGATCGTGAAGAAGTTCCCGGACGTCTCCACCTACGACGCGTTCGCCTTCGACTACGTCTCCGGGCACCTGCAGTGGCAGCAGTTCCAGGACGAGGCGCAGAAGCAGGGCAAGCCCATCACCCCCGGCCAGGTGTTCTTCGTGCCCCTGGACGCGCAGGACTACGGCTCGCAGATCTCCGTGCTCGCGCAGTCCTCGAAGGAGGGCGCCAACCGCGGCCTGTATCTGGGCACCTACTCCTCCGCGACCGCGTCCTTCTTCCAGCAGTCGGCCCCCTACGACTACCTCAAGAACTACAAGGTCGTCGTCAACCCCGGCGGCTACTACCCGATCGCGCGGGACCTGAACGGCTCGGCGCCGGAAGTCTGGAACGGCTACGACTACAACTGGTCCGCCTACGACAGTGACATGAACAAGCAGTTCGTGGACGACTTCCAGGCCGCCTACGGCTACAAGCCCGACACCTGGGCCTACCAGACTTACCTCGCCGGCCTGGCCTACGCGGCGGCGATCGAGAAGGCGGGGTCGGCGGACGCGGACGCCGTCGCCCAGGCACTGGCAGGCATCAGCTTCGACAGCCCCCAGGGCGAGTTCACGATCGACCCGGTCACGCACAAGGGCAACGCGAACATCGTCATCACCGACACGGTCGGCGACCCGAACGATCCCGAGAAGCTCAAGATCCTCTCCCTCACGGTGGTGCCCTACGCGGACGCGCAGTAGGTGATCGTGGGCGCGGTGGCCGAGCTATCGGCCACCGCGCCCACGCCCCCCCGGCCACAGATATCGACGGATCGGAGCTGAATGATGTGCGATGACGCCAGCCCGAGGAGGGAGCCGGCATGGGCCAGCTGATCTCCGCAATCATGAACGGGATCGCGACGGGCGTCCCGCTGTTCCTCGTCTCCAGCGGTCTGACCCTCATCTACGGCGTGATGGGCGTGCTCAACTTCGCGCACGGCGCGCTGTTCATGATCGGCGCCTACGCGCTTGCCACGCTGCTGACCGGGCAGGTGACGAACATCGGCCTGTTCCTGCTCTGCGCCGTCCTGGCCGCGGCGGTGGTCGCCGCGATCGGCATGGCGGCCGAGCGCGGCATCTTCTCCTGGCTGTACAACGCCGGCCACATGATCAACCTGCTGGCCGCGTACGCCCTCATGCTCATCCTCGTCGGCCTGTCGATCCTCATCTGGGGCACGAAGATCTACAACGTCCAGCGGCCCACGGAGCTCGCCGGGGCGGTGGACCTGGGCCTGCTGAGCATCCCCGTCTACAACCTGTTCACCATCGGGCTCGGCGCCGCGGTGGCGGTCGGCCTGTGGCTGCTCATCAGCAAGTCCAGCTACGGCGTGAAGATCCGCGCCGTGGCCTACGACCGCACCACGGCGCGCGCGCTGGGCGTGCGCGCCCCGCTGATCGGCATGGGCGTGTTCGCCCTGGGCGGCGCGCTGGCGGGACTCGCGGGAGCGCTCACCGCGCCGCTGATCTCGGTGGCGCCCGGCATCGACGCCGCCTACGCGCTGCAGAGCTTCGTGATCATCATCATCGGCGGCCTCGGCTCCATCTGGGGCGCTCTGATCGCGGCGCTCGCCGTCGGCCTGATCCAGAGCTTCCTCGTCTACTACGCGCACGACTGGGCGGCGTACGGCATGTACATCCTCGTCGCGATCGTCCTCCTGTTCTGGCCGCAGGGCCTGTTCAGCCGATCCGCCTCGACGGCGCACTAGGGGGAGTGATGGTGAGCAACGCCACGGAAAGCGAAGCCCCGCAGGGCGCGGAGCTCATGCGGCCCGGCCGGTCCGGCCTCGGCCGCCTGTCGGGCAACCCGGTCCTGCGCTGGATCCAGAACCTCGACGTGCCGATCGTCGTGCTCGCGGTCGGCCTCGCCTTCGCCTTCTCCGCGGGGAACGTCCAGTTCCTCGTGGCGACGATGGCGATCTACGCCCTGCTCGCCATGAGCGCGAACATGCTCGTCGGCTGGCACGGCACCATGACCTTCGGTCACGCCGCCTTCTTCGGGGTGGGGCTGTACTTCGTCGCGCTCATGCGGGAGTCGGGGCTGAACCCCTTCCTCCTCGTCGCGATCGCCGGGGTCCTGGGCGGGGTGGTCGGCCTGCTCTTCGGGCTGCTGACGATCCGGCTCAGCGGCATCGGCTTCGCCATGATGACGCTGGTGTTCGGTCAGGTGCTGTATCTGCTCGTCTTCACCATCCCGGCCCTGCAGGGGGACAACGGGATTCCCAGCGTCCCCGCGGGCAAGCTGTTCGGCCTGAACCTCTCGCTGCCGCGCAACTTCTGGTGGTACGCGCTCATCGTCATCGGCATCTGCTTCCTGCTCATCAAGATGGTCTACCGCTCCTCCTTCGGCCGCACCGTGCTGGCCGTGCGCGACGACGCCCTGCGCGCAGCCGCCCTCGGCGTGCCCGTGCGCGCGGTGCGCATCATGCTCATCGGGCTGTCGGGCTTCTTCGCCGCGGTGGCAGGTGCGCTCTTCGTTCAGCAGCAGAGCATCGCGAGCGCCGACATGATCTACTGGCTCACCTCCGGGGAGCTCGTGCTCATGTGCCTCATCGGCGGCACCGGATACTTCTGGGGTCCGGTGCTCGGAGCGACGCTCTTCGTCTGGCTGGACTCGCAGCTGTTCAAGGACATCTCCTACTCCAGCCTGTTCGTCGGGATCATCTTCCTCGCCGTCGTGCTGCTGTTCCGCGGCGGCATCGCCGGGCTGCCGCACCAGATCTCCGGCTGGGTGCGCCGATGGCGCAGCCGTCGGGAGGCGAAGGCGGTGCAGGCATGAACGGGGCAGCCCCGGACGAGCGGCCGATCGTCCTCGAGGTGATCGACGCCTCGAAGTCCTATTACGGCGTTCCCGCGGTCTCGGAGATGTCCTTGAGCGTGCGGCAGGGGGAGACACTCGCGATCATCGGACCGAACGGCGCAGGCAAGAGCACCTTCTTCGGCCTGATCGCGGGGGAGCACAAGTCCTCCAGCGGCCGGATCGTGTTCGACGGCACCGAGATCACGAGATGGTCGGCGAACCGGCGTGCGCGCTTCGGCATGAGCCGCACCTTCCAGGTGGCCCGATTCTTCCCCAGCCGCACCGTCAGGGAGAACCTGCAGCTGGCCCGCGTGGGCAGGACCGGCCGCTACCGGGACATCGTCCGCGGATTCTCCTGGGCGGCCAAAGCCGACGAGGACGACGTCGCCACGGTGCTGGACGATCTCGGCCTCTCCCACATCGAGGACTCTCTCGCGGCGAACCTCGCACAGGGCGACCGCAAACGCCTGGAACTGGCGATGGCGATGGTGCAGCGGCCGAAGGTGCTCCTGCTGGACGAGCCGACCGCCGGGATGTCGAACGAGGACTGCGCGCTGACCGTCGACACCCTCAAGCGCATCCGCTCGGCCGATCCCGCCCTCACGATCGTCATGACCGGGCACGACATGGAGGTGCTGTTCTCCCTCGCGCAGCGCATCGTCCTCATGGCGGACGGCAGGAAGGTCATCGACGGCAGCCCGGAGGAGATCGCCTCGAGCGAGATCGCCCGGCGGGTCTATCTGGGGGACGCGAATGAGTGACACCGTTCTGGAGCTCGCGGGCGTCAGCGCCTGGTACGGGCACGCGCAGGCCCTCTTCGGCCTCGACCTCGTCGTAGGCGAAGGCGAGACGGTCGCGCTCCTGGGGCGCAACGGCGCCGGGAAGACGACGACGATGCGCTCCGTCATGGGCATCCTCGTCCGCCGCACCGGGAAGCTGGAGTACCGGGGCCAGAGCCTCATCGGCCAGTCCGCGGACGCCACGGCCCGCAAGGGCATCGGCTGGGTGCCCGACGACCGGCGCATCTTCCCGAACCTCACCGTGCGCGAGAACCTGCAGCTCGTGCAGAGCGTCACCCGCTCCAAGGACCGCACCCCGCTCACGACGGACGAGGTCATCGAGGTGCTGCCGATCATGGAGCGGCTGATCGGGCGGAAGGGCAGCGCGCTGAGCGGCGGCGAGCAGCAGGCCGTCGCGATCGCCCGCGCCCTGGTGGGCCGGCCTCGGCTGCTGCTGCTGGACGAGCCGACCGAGGGCCTCGCGCCCGTCATCGTCCGCGACCTGGCCGACGCGGTCGCCGCCTTGCCAGGCCGATACGGCATCTCGGTGCTCGTCGCCGAGCAGAACCTCTCCTTCGTGCGCCGGGTCGCACAGCGCGTCTACGTCCTGGACACCGGCCGTCTCGTGCACGAGGGCGACGTGGAGCCTTTCCTCGCCTCGCCGGAGCTGCAGGAGAGGTACCTGTCCATCACGGTCGCCGGAGACAGCCGCGGCGCGTGAGCGAGGGGCCCCGGACAGCCGGGGCAGATCGAGAAGAGAGCGAGGTAGGCGCCGAGATGGCAGAGTCGAACGGGCTGTGGACGATCCAGCCGCTGGTCTTCGGGGAATTCCCGACGGTCGAGAAGTCCGGGTACACCTATTCCCGAGGGCAGGGCGAGAAGATCTCATCCCCGGCGATCTCCTTCCTGCTGCGCTCAGGGGAGGAGAAGATCCTCGTGGACACCGGTCCGGTGGAGCCCACGCAGGAGCACCATCCCTCCCACACGCCTCTGCGGCGCGCGGCGAACCAGGCGCCCAGCAGCGCTCTGGCCGAGATCGGCCTGAGCCCCGAGGACTTCGACACCGTCGTGCTCACGCACCTGCACTACGACCACTCCCAGAATCTGGAGCTGTTCTCGAACGCGAGCTTCATCCTGCAGGCGGAGGAGCTGCGCGCCGCCGTCGATCCGGTGCGGGCTCAGCGCTCGATGTACGAGTTCGCTCTTCCCGACTTCGTGCCGTCCTGGATGAAGGTGACCTCGCGCATCCGGACCGTGCGCGGCGATCACCAGCTGCGCCCGGGCCTGACCCTGCTGCATCTGCCAGGGCACACTCCCGGCATGCAGGGGCTGCTGGTGCAGACCGCGAAGGGCCGCTATGTGCTCTCCGGCGACCTCGTCAGCTCCTATGACAACCTCGGCGACGGCCCCGACGACTGGGTGGTGCCCGGCATCCACACCGACGTGTACGCCTGTGAGCGGAGCATGGAGCGCATCCTCTCCGCCGACGCCGAGATCATCCCCAGCCACGACTGGAGGGTTTTCGACACGGCGGTGTACGGCTGATCCGGCAGGCGGCCGGACGGAATCCGCCGTCCGGGACGGGTCACGGGACCGGAGCGGACGCGGTCAGGGAAGGAGGATGCGCATGAGCTCGGAGGGCGATGCCGTGTTCGGCCCGCGCTGGGCGCAGCGGCTGGAGCGTGCCCTCGCAGCGGATGCGCGCTACCGCGTGCAGACCCGCTGGTTCCGGGGGGTGGTGCGGCTGGACTCGCCGCAGGAGTCCGCCCAGATCGAGGTGGGCGAGGAGGGCTCGCGTGTGCGCAGCCCGGCTGCGGCCGGCTCCTTCGCCTTCGGCCTGTCCGGGCCGGCGCAGAGCTGGCGCGAGCTGTTCGAGGGGCCGCGTGCCAGCCTGAACAGCTCGGTCAGGCGCGGGGACCTCGTCCTCACCGGCGATCGGGCCGCCCTGCTCAAGTGGTGGCTCCTCATGTACCAGATCGCGGAGGCGGCGCGCCGGGCCGCCTCGGAGAGGCAGGCCTGATGCCCTACGCCATGGTGGACGGCTGCCGGATCGCCTACGACCGGGAGGGCTCCGGGCCGCCCGTGCTGTTCCTCCACGGCGCCGCCCAGGACGGCACCGTCTGGCGGGAGGTCGTCGGCGGTTTCACCGGCGGGTATGACGTCATCGTCATGGATCATCCCGGTCACGGGAAGTCGGCGCTCTGGCAAGGCGAGCCGATGGCGGACGTGTCCGTGTTCGCGCACGTGGTCGGACGCTTCCTGCAGGAGCTCGGCGTCGGACCGGCCGCGCTCGTGGCCCACTCGCTCAGCGGCGCCGTGGCCCTGCGCGCCGCGCTGGACGTCCCGGAGCTCGTCTCGGCCGTCGTGAACATCGCCGGCTCGGCGCGCAGCGCGGAGGCCGCGATCGGGTATCCGGGCGACCTGCTGGACCTCGTGCAGGTCAACCCGACCGACTGGATGGTGACGAACTTCCGCTCCCTCATCGGCACCCAGCTCTCCGAGGAGCGCCGCTGGGAGCTCGCCTACGACTCCAAGCGCGTGCCGCCCGAGGTCATCATGGGCGACCTGCACGCCTACACGAGCTGCACCTTCTACGAGGAGCTCGGCGGTGTGAGCGTGCCCGTGCTGAACGTGGCGGGCGAGCATGACTGGTCCTGCTCCCCGGAGCGGGTTCGCTCGACCGCGCAGGCGCTGGGCGGGCCTCACGAGCTGGTCGTGTTCGACGGGGTGGGCCATCTTCCGCAGCTGGAGGTCCCGGAGCAGCTCACGCCGCTGATCCGGGCCTTCTTCGCCCGTATCGGGCACGTCGCCGAGGAGTCACGATGAGCGCCCTGCTGCCGCCCCTCCGGTTCACCACCGCCGGGGGATGGGCGACCCCCTATCGGCTGATGGGCGAGGGCCGTCCGATCGTGCTCGTGCACTCCCTGGGCGGTTCGCTGCTGAACTGGGACCCCATCCAGCCGGAGCTCGCGGCACAGGCAGCGGTCCTCGTCTACGACTGGGGCGGCCACGGCAACTCGGAGAAGTCGTCCGAGCCCTTCGGCATCCCGGAGCTCGCCCAGCAGCTGGGCGACCTCATCGAGACCGTGCTGCCCGCCCCCGCCCTCGTGCTCGGCGTTGCGGCGGGCGGCGCGATCGCGCTCCAGTGCGCGCTGGACCGTCCCGGGACGCTCGACGGGCTCGTCCTGGTCTCCCCGACGACGGGCATCCCTCCGGCGACGGGACAGAGCATGCGAGCGCGCGTCGAGGCGATCCTCGAGGACGGCATGCGGGTGGCGGTGGACGCGAGCATCGCGGCGGGCTTCCCGGAGGCGTTCCGCGCCGCGAACCCGGGGGTGATCGAGCGGTACCGGCACGAGTTCCTCACCGTGTCGCCCGCGGCCTATGCGGCCTCCTCGACAGCTTTCAGCCGTTTCGAGGCCACGGATCGCCTGGCCGAGCTCACGGTCGGCGCGCTGCTGCTGCCGGGGGAGCTCGACCCGTACTTCCCGCCGCCGATCGCGGAGGCGATCCTCGCGGCGCGGCCCGATTGGCGCCTGGAGGTGATGGAAGGGGTGGGCCATTTCGGCCACATCCAGTCTCCCGCGCTGATCAGGGACCGGCTGCTGGCCGAGATCGCGGGGTGAGCGCGGGTGCGTGTCGCGATCATCGACGACTTTCAGGAGGCGGCGCTGAGCAGCGCCGACTGGTCGGCTGTGCACCGCGTGGCAGAGGTGAATGTGTTCCCCGACCACCTCGCCGAGCCGGACGCGCTCGTCCGGCGGCTCAGGCCCTATGAGATCGTGGTGGTGATGCGGGAGCGCACCCCGCTGCCGCGCGCGGTGCTCGAACGGCTGGACGCCCTGCGGCTCATCGTCACGACCGGCGCCGCCAATGCGGCGATCGACCTCGACGCCTGCGCGCAGCAGGGCATCACCGTCTGCGGCACGACGTCGCTGCCCGGCGCGACGGTCGAGCACAGCTGGGCGCTCATCCTCGCGGCGGCCCGGCGGCTGGACATCGAGGTGCCCGCGGTGCGCGCCGGGCGATGGATGGCCGGGCGCGGCGCGGAGCTGGGCATCACCCTCCGCGGCCGCACGCTGGGCGTCCTCGGTCTGGGCCGTGTGGGCAGGGAGGTCGCCAGGGTCGGCCGCGCCTTCGGCATGGAGGTCATCGCCTGGAGTCAGCACCTCACGGCAGAGCGTGCGGCAGAGGGCGGGGCGCGCCTGGTCGGCAAGGAGCAGCTGTTCTCCTCGGCCGACGTGCTGACCATCCATGTGCAGCTCTCGGAGCGCACCCGCGGGCTCGTGGGCGCCGCGGAGCTGGCGCTCATGAAGCCCACCGCCTGGCTCGTGAACACCAGCAGAGGTCCAATCTGCGACGAGGACGCGCTGGTCCGAGCCTGCGTCGAAGGAGGCATCGCGGGCGCAGCCCTGGACGTGTTCTCCGTCGAGCCGCTGCCGCAGGACAGTCCCCTGCGCAGCACGCCCAACATCATCGCGACCCCGCACCTGGGCTATGCGACACGGGACGCCTACGCCCACTGGTACCGCGAGGTCGTGCAGGACATCCTCGCCTTCGTCGACGGCGCGCCGCTGCGCGTCATCGCGTAGGAGCGGCGCCTCGCTGCCAGCCGTCGTAGAGTCGGAGCAGGGCGACCTCGTCGTCCTCGCCGAAGCCGGCCCGCTCGGCCAGGGCGTACATCTCCCGGACGATCGCCGTGATCGGTCCGGCTCCGTGCTGGCGGCGGATGAAGTCCTGCACGAGCGTGAGGTCCTTGAGCAGCACGTTCAGCGCGGCATGGGGGCTGAAGTCCCCGGCGGCCGCCCGCGCGAAGCGGTTGACGAACTGCCGCGAGGTGCCCCCGCTCACCGCGAGGATCTCGTAGAGCCGCCGGGCGTCGATCCCGTAGGCCGTGCCGAGCGAGAAGGCCTCGGCGGCGATGGCCACGTTCGCCGCCGACATGAGGTTGTTCACCAGCTTGACGGCCTTCGCCGTGCCGACCTCGCCGGTCCGGAAGCTCTGCGTGCCCAGATCGTCCAGGACCGGGAGGGCCGCCTCGATCGCGGCGTCGGTGCCGCCCAGGAACAGCGTGAGCGTCCCGGCCCTCGCGTCCGTCGGCCCGCCGCTGACCGGACAGTCCAGGACGAGCGCACCTTCGGGTGCGGCCTCGGCCAGCGCCGTCATCGTGTCCGGGTCGATGGTGCTGAGCTCGACGAGCACGGTGCCGGCGTGCAGGCTCGCGAGCAGGCCGCCTTCGAGCCACAGCGAGCGGACGACCGAGGGGGTGGGCAGGCTCGAGAGCACGACCTCGGCGGAGGCCGCCGCCTCCCGCGGGCTGGCCGCGCAGCTCACCCCGGCCGCGGACGCCCGGGAGCACGCCGGAGGGCTCGGGTCGTAGCCGCTCACGCTGTGCCCGGTGTCGGTGAGACGGGAGGCCATGGCTCCGCCCATGCGACCGAGTCCGATCACAGCGACGCGTGCCATCGCTCCTCCCTCACGCCCATCGCCCCGATGCATCTGGATATTTGATCCAATATGCATAGGATAGCAGCAGGGCCCAGGACGCAGCGGAGCGTCCCCCGATCGGAGCGAGCATGGACGACGCGACCAGCATCTCGAACATCATCTCCCTGTTCGCGCGGCATCTGGACGAACGCGACTTCGCGTCCGTGGGCGCGCTGTTCTCCGAGATCGAGTACCGGGCGAGCCTCGGCGGCTCGGGCTACGACGGCGGCGATCCGGCCACCGCGGTGCGCGGCGCGGGGAGCGTCGCGGCGCACTACGAGCGGGTGGTCACCGAGATCAACGCGAGCTGGCTGGAATCGCTCGGCGTCCCGGGCGACCCCGCACGCGTCCGGACGCGCCATCTCTTCGACAACCTCGTCATCGAGATCGACGAGGGCTCCGAGACCGCCCGCGCCAGCTACTACGGCACGGTCCAGGCCTGGGCCGACGGGGTGCCGCTCACCACCCGCTACATGGGACGGTACTTCGACAGCTTCGAGCGTCGCGACGGGGTGTGGCGTATCGTGCGCCGCCACCAGGCGCACGACTACCAGGGCTACGCGCACCAGGGGCTCCCCGTCGCACGCGGATGAGCCCGGCCGGCCGCGCCCGCCGGGGCCGCGGGGCGGGCGGCGCGCTCCAGCGGCTCAGCTCAGCAGCAGGACGAGCTTGCCGCGCACGTGGCCGCCGTCCAGCCGCTCGTACGCCTCGCGGACCTGCTCCAGCGGGTAGCTGCCGTCCAGGTGCACCAGCAGTGAGCCGTCCGCCACGTCCCGGGCGATCTCCCGTACGGCGGAGGTCGGCGTCGTGGCCCGGCCGACGGACATCGCTCCGCGTGCCTCAGCCGCGGCCCTGTCCGCGACCGAGTTGATCCGCTCGGGCCGCACCCCCAGCGCCAGGGCGAGCTCGATGCTCTCGCGCCCGTGCGCGTCGAAGACGGCGTCGATGCCGCCGGGCGCCGCCTGGCGCAGCCGCTGCGCGACGCCCTCGCCGTAGGCCACCGGCCGTACTCCCAGACCGCGCAGGAAGTCGTGGTTGCGCTCGCTCGCCGTCCCGATCACGGTCGCCCCGGTGCGCAGCGCGAGCTGGCACGCGAAGACGCCGCAGCCCCCGGCGGCCGCCGTGACGAGCACGACCTCGCCGGGCCCGAGCGACAGCGCGGCGATCCCGGCCAGCGCCGTGCGGCCGGCGATGTCCAGCACGGCCGCACGGGCGTCGTCCAGACCCTCAGGGGTGCGGTTCAGCGTGGACAGCTCGCTGACGATCAGGTGGTCCGTCTGTGCCGCGCAGCGTGCGCCGCCGTACACCCGGTCGCCCACGGACCATTCCGGCACCCCCGGACCCACCTGGTCCACGACGCCGGCGAAGTCGTTCCCGTTCACGAACGGCGGCGTCACCCCGAAGCGCGCCGCCGTGGCGCCTCCCTCGGCGATGCGCAGATCCACCGGGTTCAGCCCGGCCGCCGTGACGCGCACGCGCAGCTGCCCCGGCCCCGCCTGCGGCTCGGGGCCATCCACGACGCGCAGGCCGGCGGGCCCGGCGAAGCGCTCGACGATGACGCTGCGGGTCATGCCGGTCAGCGCACGCGCTTCTCGATGAACGCCTTCTGAGCCTCGCGGGTGTACTCCGAGCCGGCCAGCTCCCGCGTGATCGTCTGCTCGAAGACGTAGCCCTCCCGGAACGGCATGTGCTCGGCGGCGTTGAACGCCGCCTTGGCCTTCGCGACCGCCTCGGGGTTCTTCGCCGCGATCTCCCGGGCGATGCCCATCGCCGTCTCCAGGAGCTGCTCGTCGGGAACCACGTCCACCACCATGCCGTAGTCGAAGAGCCGGCGCGCCTCCAGCTTCCGGCCGGTGAAGAACAGCAGACGCGCCATGGAGCGGGGGAAGTGCTGCCCGAGGAACTTCGCGCCGCCCATCAGGCCCCGGTCGATCTCGGGCATCTGGATGTAGGCGCTCTCCGCGGCGACGAGAATGTCGCAGCCGGCGAGAAGGGCGTAGCCCGCACCGATGGCGGCGCCGTTGATCGCCCCGATGACCGGCTTCGCGCAGTCCGTGACCGCGTAGAAGAAGTCGCGGGTGATCCGGTTGTGCCTGAGGTAGTCCCCGTCATCGGTGGAGATCGTCACGCGCTCCTTGATGTCGGCTCCTGCGGAGAAGATCCTTCCCGTGCCCGTGAGCACGACGACGTGCACGTCCGAGCGGTCGGAGAGCACGTCCAGCAGCCAGATGAGCTCCTCACGGGAGCGCCGGTTCTGCGCATTCACCGGGGGACGGTCGAAGGTGACCAGCGCGATGCCCTCCTCGGGCGTGCTCAGCTTCCAGCATTCCAGTTCCACCTCAGGCTCCCTTCCGCGCCTTCTGTGCGCGCCGCCAGTTCACGAAAGACTCCATCCCCACCGAGATATCCGCGCTGGGCCGGAAGCCCAGCAGGCGGCCCGACTTCTCGGAGCTGTAGTAGCGAGCGCTGGAGAAGCGGCCGCTGGGCTGGCGTGGCCCGGTCCACTCGATCGTCTCCGGGGCGCCCAGCGCCCGCAGCAGCGCGAGGCACGCGTCCTCGAGCCGCGTCGCCGTTCCCGTGGACACGTTGATCGGACCGTCCGGCACCTCCTGCGTCACGGCGCGCACGAAGCACTCGCCTGCGTCCTCGACGGTGATCCAGTCCAGCCCGCCGTCCGGGTCGGCGTCCACCTGCGGCACCCTGCCGGCGTCGACGTCGTCGCTGATGGACAGCAGCCAGCGCGTGGTGAGACCCATGCGCAGCCGGGAGCCGAACATCGCGCCGCAGCGCATCGCGACCCAGCGCAGGCCCTCGATGCGTCCGAAGGCCTCCGCGTGCAGCTCGTTGACCTGCTTGCTCAGCGCATAGAAGCCCAGCTGGTGGGACGGGTCCTCCTCCACGAAGGCGGGCGCGGGGGCGCCGTCGATCGCGGGCCGGTTGGGGCCGTAGACGGAGCCGGAGGATGCGAAGACCACCTTCCGACCGTGCCGCGCGGCCGACTCGAAGATGCCGTGCGTGCCTGCGACGTTCACCCGGAAGATCGGGCCGGGCGGGTCGCCCTGCGCCTTGGACAGGACCGCGGCGACGTGCACCACCGCGTCCGTCTGGGCGATCAGCTCGTCCATGAGCTCGCGATCGGTCACGTCGCCGGGGACGTAGCGCACGCTCTGCTCCGGGGACTCCCAGGCGTACCCCGGCTCGGGGCGGCCGAGATCGACGGCGACGACCTGCGCGCCGCTGCGGACGAGCCCGTCGACGATGTGCGAGCCGAGCATCCCGGTCGCTCCGGTGACCAGCACGGTGGACGGCGTTGTCATGCGGTTTCCTCTCGTGTTCGTGCAGCTGCCGCAGCGCTCACATGTGGCGGCCGCCGGTGACCTCGATGACGGTCCCCGTGATGTAGGCGGACAGGTCCGAGGCCAGGAACAGGGCGGCGTTCGCGACGTCGCCCACCTGTCCGATCCGTCCCAGCGGGATCTCCGTGATCCGGCTGGCGAGCACATCGGCCGGCATGGCCGCGGTCATCGCCGTGTCGATGAGGCCCGGCTGGATCGCGTTCACGCGCACCCCGTGCCGGGCGACCTCCTTCGCGGCAGCCTTGGTCAGCCCCACCATGCCGGCCTTGGCCGCGCTGTAGTTGGTCTGTCCCGGGTTGCCGACCTTGCCGGAGATCGAGGACATGTTGATGATGGAGCCGCCACGCCCCGCCTCGCGCATGGCGGCGGAGGCCGTGCGGGTGCCCAGCCACGCCCCCACCAGATGCACCTCGATGACGGAGCGGAAGTCCTCCAGGGACATCTTCCGCATCACCGCGTCTCGGGTGAAGCCGGCGTTGTTGACCATGACGTCCACTGCGGAGAAGCGCTCGAGCGCCGCGGAGACCAGCCCCTGCATCGACTGCTCGTCGGTGACGTCGCAGCGCACGCCCAGCGCCGCATGCCCCTGCGCCTCCAGCTGCTGCGCAGCGCCGGCGGCGGCGTCCGCGTCGATGTCGCCGACGACGATGCTCGCGCCCTGCTCTGCGAAGCGCTCCGCGATCTGCCGCCCGATGCCCGAGCCTGCCCCGGTGATGACAGCGGTGCGGCCGGCCAGCATGGTCACGGCGCCCCCGTTCCCGCCGCCGCCTCCGAGGGCGCCGGCGCGGCCGAGCGGCTGAGGATGAGCACCGTGATGACGCCCTCCTGCACGACGGCGTCGTCCTGGTTGATGAGCTTCAAGCGGCGCCGCACCACCCCCGAGGTGCCTTTGCTGGTCAGCCGCAGCGACTCGATGCTCAGCTCCAGATGGATGGTGTCGTCGATGAAGATCGGCGCGTGGAAGCGCCAGTCCTCGATGCTGAGCATCGCGGCCATCGAGGTCGCGAACAGCCCGAGGCTGTCCAGGAAGCCGGTGGCCATCGACACGCCGAGCAGCCCGTGGGCGACCCGCCTTCCGAAGATGCCCTCCCGGGTGGACTCGCGGTCCAGATGAATGGGGTTGAAGTCGCCGCTGAGACCGGCGAAGGCGACCACGTCGGCCTCGGTCACGGTCCGGGCACGGCTGACCCACCTCTGACCGACCTCCAGGTCCTCGAAGTACAGACTGCTCATCGACCACCACCTCGTCTCGTCCCGGCGTCGCTGGCTGTCCAGCGCGCCGGCCGTCGGTCATCCGCGACGACAGAGCCCTCGTCGCGGGCTTCGTACAGATACGCGAGGACCTCTCCGGTCGCCGCGAGCTTGGCGTTCCCGTCCAGCGCATCCCAGGGGGTGCGCCGCGTCATCCGCTGGGCGAGCTCCCAGGCCGTCCCGCCGCGGGCGAGCGCCCTGACCTCGGCGAGCTTCGCGTCGCGGACCTCCCGCAGGCGGTCCATCCGGCCTGCGAGGTCCTCGATCGGGTCGTCGTGCCCCGGCAGGACGAGCGCGGGCCGGAGCGCAAGCATGCGCTCGGAGGACTCCCAGTACGAGGCGATCGGGCGCGCGACCGAGTAGGGGCGCGCCACGGCGTTGGTGCGCCGGCGGTCGAAGACGTGGTCGCCGGTGAACAGCGTTCTCGTCCCCTCGTCGAGGAAGCTCGCGCTCCCAGGGGTGTGCCCCGGCGTGTGCACGACGCGCAGGGCGCGCCCGCCCGGATCGAGCCGCTGCCCGTCCTGCAGGGGGAGGTCGATCTCGACCGGGAAGGCGTAGGAGCTCAGCTCCCGGAACTGGGCGCGCGCGTACTGCCGGGACTGCTCGTCCGGCCCGGTGAGCTCCAGCCACTCCTCCAGCGCGCGCGCGAAGTCCTCGCCGCCGCCGAAGCGGGAGCGCAGATTCGCGGCGTCCAGCTCGTGCATCCCGACCCGGGCGCCGTACTGGCGCTGGAACCAGCCGGCGGCGCCGGAGTGGTCCTCGTGATAGTGGGTCAGGAGCACGGTGTGCACCTGCTCGGGGTGGTGCCCGCTCTGCGCGATGCCCTCCTCGAGCTCGGCGATCACGGAGGGCGTTCCCCAGGGCGTGTCGATGAGCACGGCGCCCTCGCCGGTCTCCAGGAGGTAGGAGTTGACGACGCCGAAGCTGTGTCCCGGCATGCTCGTGCGGATCCGCCACACTGCCGGCGCGACCTCGGCGGCGCGCGGCACGGCGAGGGCCGTCGGCGGCTCCGCGCTCATCGGACCCTCCGGAAGCGCTGCCTGCCCAGCAGGAGCAGGATGACGGTGGCCGCGCTGGTGATGGCCGTCACGACGAGGGCGAAGGCGGCCATGGGGCCGAAGGTGCCGTTCTCCCAGATGTCCACGAGCACGAAGCCGATGACGGGGGTCTTCGCCCCGGCCAGCATGGTGGATGCGGAGACCTCGCTGGCGAAGAGCACGAACAGCAGCGCCCAGGTGCTCAGCAGCCCCGGGATCGCCAGGGGAAGCACCACCCTGAGGTTGGTGCGCAGCTCCCCGGCATGGGACATGTAGGAGGCCTCCGTGAGGTCGTTGCCGATCTGGGAGAGCGCGTTGTTCGTCGTGGTCGAGGCCTGCGGCATGAACGCGACGAGGTAGCACAGCCCGAGGATGATGTACGTCCCGTTCCAGTTGAACGGCGGTCCGCTGAAGGCGACGATGAACCCCAGGCCGATGACGATGTGGCTGAACGCCGCGGGCAGGCGCATCACGCCGTCCACGAAGGCGGCCATCCGCGGCCCGAGCAGGAAGCCGTAGGAGGTGCGCCTGCGGGCGATGGCGACGAAGACGCACACGGCGACCGCGATGGCACCGCCCACCACGCCGAGGATGACGCTCGTCTGCAGAGCGGTCACGGAGTTGCGCCGGCTGAGCACCGTGGCGAAGTGCTGCAGGTTGAACACCGAGGGGTCGACGGCGGAGGTCCAGAAGGGCTGCAGCGAGACGATGATCACCGCGATGAGCGGGATGACCGCCGTCACCACGAGGTAGGCGATGGTGATGCCGCGCAACAGATAGCGCCACCGTCCCGTGCGCATCTTGCTCTGCCCGCTGCGGCCGCTGATCATCGCGTAGCGCCCGCGGCGCATCACGCTCTGCTGCAGGATCCATGCGCAGAGCACGAAGGCGAGCAGGACCGTGGTGAGCACCGTCGCGGACTGCAGGTCCGGCGGATAGCTGAACTGCATCAGCTTCACGATCTGCACCGAGAGGATGTTGATGTTCGCGTTCGTGCCGATGACAACGGGCGTGGAGTAGATCGCGAAGCCCGTGACGATGAGCAGGAACAGCGCGGAGACGATCGCCTGCGAGACCGCCGGCAGCGACACACGGAAGAGCGTCTTGAGCAGGCCCGCTCCGCTGACCCGCGACGCCTCCTCCAGCGCCGGGTCGATGTTGCGCAGCGATCCGGAGATGGTGATGTAGGCGTACGGCACGAGCTCGAGGACGTAGACGAAGATGAGGCCCGGATAGGTGAGGATGTTGATGGTCGGGCTTCCGGGCAGGAGCTTGAGCAGGCCGTTGAGGAAGCCTGCGTCCGGGCTGCCGAGGAAGTACCAGCCCGTCGCCGTCGCGATGGGCGGCATGAGCAGAGGCAGCAGAGGCATGAAGGTGCCCAGCCAGCCCAGTCCGGCGTCCGTGCGCTCATTGATCCAGGCGAGCACCGCGCCCACGACCAGGGCGATGACGGCGGCGCTTCCGACGACGATGACCGTGTCGCGGATCGTGTCCCAGAACCAGCCCTGCTGCACCACGGTGCCGAAGGCGCTGAGGTCCAGCTGGCCGTCGGGCACGAGCGCCTTCACGACCATCCGGCCGATCGGGTAGACGAGCAGCGCCAGCAGCGCGAGGACGACGACGAAGACGCCGATGCGCACGATCCCGCCGCCGCGGCCGAGCCAGCGGCTCCTCGTCCCGCCCGCCGGACCCTCGCCGGGCGCGGGCGCGGAGGTGCGCGGCGACGCCGGGGGAGCCGCGACGGTCATCGTGCGCCTCCGGCGAGGACGTGCACCTCGGCCGGCTCGACGCGGACCGCGACCGGGCTGCCGTCGGGGAAGGCTGCGTCCTTGTCGGCGAGGGCCTGGATGCGCTCGGCGCCGATGTCGATCTGCAGGGTCTGGGCGGCGCCGGAGAAGCTCGAGTGGGCGATCGTGCCCGACCAGACGTTCCCGCCCTGCTGCGGGTCCGCCGTGACGACGACGTCCTCCGGGCGGAACATCGCCACCACGGCCTCACCCGGCCGTGCCGGCGAGGCGGGGGCGCTCGCGCGGAGCCTGCCGATCGTGGTGTCGATCTCGAGCGTGTCGTCGGAGGCGCTGGCGACGATGCCCTCGAAGAGGTTCGCGACCCCGACGAACTCGGCGACGTAGCGGCTGGCGGGCCGGCCGTACACCTCCCGCGGGGCGGCGAGCTGCTCGATGCGCCCGGAGTTGAGCACCGCGATCCGGTCGGCCAGCTCCATCGCCTCGGCCTGGTCGTGCGTCACGTACACCGCCGTGAAGCCCAGCTCCCGCTGCATCTCCACGAGCTGCACGCGCAGCTCCTCGCGCACCTTCGCGTCCACGTTCGACAGAGGCTCGTCGAACAGGAGCACCTTCGCGTCCGTGACGAGCGCTCGCGCCAGGGCGACGCGCTGCTGCTGGCCGCCGGAGAGCTGCCCGGGGTACTGGTTGTGCAGGTCCTTCAGGCCGACCTGCGCGAGGGCCCGGTGCACCGAATCGGCGACCTCCTGCTTGCTCGCGCGACGCCGCGACTTGATCGGGTAGGCGATGTTCTGGAAGACGGTCATATGCGGCCAGAGCGCATAGGACTGGAAGATCATGCTGATCGGCCGCTTGTTCGGCGCGAGGAACAGGCGCCGGGAGGCGTCGAAGACGTCCGTGCCGGTGATGCTGATCCGCCCCGCGTCGGGCCGCTCCAGGCCGGCGATGCTGCGCAACAGCGTGGTCTTGCCGCAGCCGGAGGGGCCGAGCAGGACGACGAACTCGCCGGCGGCGATCGACAGGGTCACATCGTCGATGGGGACCACGTCACCGGCGCCGGAGCGCCGCTTGAATCGCTTGTGCAGCCCCGTGATCTCGACCTGGGGGGCGGTGGTCGTTGCGGTCATGTCTCTTCCTCGGGTCTTGCGGCGAGAGGCGGGCGGATGGGCGGCGGCGGGGGCGCACTCGGTCGCCCCCGCCGCCGCAGAGCGGGTCAGCGTCCCAGCAGCGAGACGATCTGGTCCTTCTCGGCCTGGGAGATGTCCCAGATCGGCTGGACGTAGTTGCTCGCCAGCTGCTGGCAGTCGGTCCCCGGGATCACCGCAGAGAACATCCCGCCGGAGCAGTAGGCGTTGAACGCGTCCTTGGTCGTCATCCAGTGCGCGAACAGAGCGGCCGCGTTCGGGTGCGGCGCGCCGGAGGTGATCGCGACGCTGGTCGTGATGCCCTGGGTGGGATCGAGGTTGGTCACCATGTCCAGCGGTGCGCCCTGCGCGATGAGGGCGGTGGCGTGCGAGGGATAGGCCGGGAGCATGAGGTCCATCGACCCGTTCGCCACCTGCTGCGCCCCGGTCGCGCCGGTGTCGACGTAGACCGGGTCGAGCGCGGCGAGCTTGCGCAGGAAGTCGTCGCCGAACTTCTGCCGCATGATCTCGTACCAGGACATGTAGCTCGGCGATGAGGTCGGGTCCAGCAGCACGATCTTGCCCTTGTACTGGTCGGACGCGACGACGTCCTGCCAGGACTTCGGCGGGTTCTTCACGTTGTTCGTGTTGTAGAGGACGGTGACCTCCTCGACGACGGTCTGCACGGTGTAGTCCGTCTTGAAGTCCGCGGGCCAGTCGCTGTAGCCGGGCAGGACGTCGTCGTCGAGCTTCGTGAACCAGTCCGCGTGATCGGTGATGAAGGACGGCTGGATCGTCGGCATGAACACGTCCGCCGCGGTCGTGCCCGCCTCCGCCTCGCTCTGGAAGCGGTTGAACAGCGCCGTGCCCGCTCCGCGGAAGTAGTCGGTCTGGATGTCCGGTACTGCTTGTTGAACGCGGCGAGCAGGTCCTGGATCGTGCTCTCCGCCGCGCTGGCATACACGGTGAGCGAGCCCTCGGCGTTCGCCTTCTCGACGAGCGCGGCGAGCGGGTCGTCGCTGG
>Ga0164243_10000384_pt1 | contig 87308 bp, 74 predicted proteins | sample OricompcompostOP_FD_108781 | JGI IMG/M metagenome (GOLD analysis project Ga0164243, IMG submission 108781) | Organic Plus compost microbial communities from Emeryville, California, USA - Original compost - Organic plus compost (OP) | ecosystem: Engineered > Solid waste > Mixed feedstock >... | reverse complement strand
GGCCAGCTATTATTAACCGAAACCTTTGAGGGTAAAGATTCGATAGGGTATGTGACCTCTCCCAGGTTTGGTCCTGCCCGGAGTTGGAGTGCTGTTCAGTGGAACGGCCGCAGTGCTGAGGCCGCCAGTACGGACCATGCGAGTGTTGATGTGATAGGAATTGGATCCAACGGTTCCTCAACTGTTCTGCGCACACTGCGTACGAGCGATCAGAACGTGGACATATCGTCCATAGATGCCAAGACCTATCCTTATTTGCAGTTAAAGTTACGGGATGTGGACAGTATCAATTACACGCCTTATGAGCTGAGGTATTGGCATATATTGTATACGCCTGTTCCGGAAGGGGCGCTGGCGGGCAATATTGCGTTGGAGTCTAAAGATACCCTTGATCTGGGTCAGGACCTGAACTTCGCTATCGCCTTTAAGAACGTCAGTGACCAGGTCTATAGTGATTCCATCAAGGCAACTGTTACGATAAGAGATACCAGCAATAAACTTTATACAATCCCCATTAAAAGGCTAAAACCATTGCAACCAGGAGACACAGCCATGCTACGCTTTACTATTCCCGGTTATTATGAACAGTATAACATCGGTAAGCCGGCGTCCAGTCATTTATCCGTAGGGACCTCTTTGTTGGCGGGTGGTAATGCTTTAAGCATTTCGCTAAACCCCGACAATGATCCTTTGGAACAAACCTTGGACAACAATAGTCTGGCCGGGCGCTTTTATGTTAAATCCACTTCCGTTCCCGTTACTTTTGGTGATATAAAAGCTGTTCTGCTGTCTGGTAATTTAGTTCAGCTAAGCTGGCAGATATTGACCTCGACAAATAATGATTACTTTATTGTTCAAAGAAGTGAAGACGGCAAGTTCTTTAAGGATGTCTCCAGGCAAAATAGCGCAGGGGATGCCACGATCTCTTATTCAGCAATGGATAATATTCAGTCATTAGCCGGGCGATCATCTTCTGTATTTTACAGAATCGTAGCTGTAGACAGGAGTGGACACAGCTATTATAGTAAAATTGTTGTGGTGCATCCATATCAGGATAGCTGGTCCTTTACCGTAGCGCCAAATCCGGTCTTGCAGGATAAAATCCAGATCTTGTTATCATCAAAAGAGTCAACAGCAGTTCAGGTAAGGCTGCTGGATATGGGAGGGCGGATCCTTTTACAACAGACAATAACGCCGGATGCAGCAGGGCGTATTCGTATTGATACTCCGCAATTGGCAAAAGGTATGTATATGATACAAGTGATCCAGGGCAGCAATCAAGCTGTTTCAAAAGTAATCCGCCAGTAACACAGAAATTAACATCATTAGTGTTTAGATATCCACTAAAAAAAGGCCTTTAGTTTTGCAATTAACTAAGGGCCTTTGATGTTCAAAAAATTAATCACTATCCAGGCAAATGGAATAGCTAGAGTACCATCTTATTAAATAATTCTTCAAATGCTCTTGCCGGATCTATAGATCTGCCCGGATGTATTCTGGAACTCTGGATGACTGTGCTGCGAACAGCCGTCAGCCACCGGAATCTGGACGCCGGGTCCAGATGGGAAACCGGATGGTCTGTTTTTATTCCTTTGGCAATGGCCACAAAGGAATCCAGGTGTGCTTTGATTTCCGGAATATTTAGTTCTTTGGTGTGTAGGCAATTAATCCTGTCCAGGTTTAATTGATATTTGCAATCCAGGTAGGCATTCGCCTTACAATATACGATCACCCCTACATTGATAAATTCTTCGCGTTCTACCAGTGGAACCAATCTGATGACGGCATATTCATATAAGAGCGGCTCTTGCATCAATTGCTTTTTTTAAAAAGATTTCAGAATGTTGCACCCGGTACCAGATAAAATCAAAATAAGTATCTTTCACCTGCTGAGCGGTATAGGCCGGATCATACTCCGCTAACCACTGATCAGGAATCAGGTCAAGAATTTCACGCAGCTTATCAGCAGTGATCAGTGCTTTACAGATACTGTCAGCTTTTTCCAGCTGACCTGCCTGTGGCAGTAAAATATGATCCTTGATTAATGGAAACTCACTTTTTTTGCTGGTCTCATGCCCCGTCCAGTTATGATGGAAATACAAGGCGGCTCCATGGTCGATCAGCCAGAGTTCATGACGCCAGCTAAGCATGTTGGCATTTCTGGCCGTTCTGTCCATATTGGTAATAAGGGCGTCCAGCCAGACGATTTTAGAAGCTGTTATTTCGTCTATTTTAGTTACGGCGGGATCGTAAGTAATCGCGCCACTTAAATAGTGCAATGCCAGATTCTCGCCTACACTGGCTTTGAGCAGATCCTGAATCTCCTCATCCGGTTCTGTTCTGCCAAAGGCGCTGTCCAGTTGGGCAAATACAATTTCCGGAACTTTAAAGCCCAGTAATCTTGCCAGCTCACCTCCGATCAGTTCCGCCACCAGGGCTTTAATTCCCTGACCTGCTCCCCTGAACTTTACCACATACGTAAAGCCGTCATCCGCTTCTGCTATGGCAGGGAGTGATCCCCCTTCTTTTAGCGGTGTTATATAACGCGTGACTTGCACGCTTCTGATTTCGAGCATAAAAATTTAATGGGGGACCGTCAACGTTATATCCTTATACGTTCAGATCCCGGATAATATTGTCAATTTTGTTGTCTAGTTCAGACAAGCGGGCATCAAAGTCTTCTTTTTTAGCCAGCGCAGTCTGCACACTAAAATAAAACTTGATCTTAGGCTCCGTTCCGGAAGGACGGGCAGAGATCTTTGATCCGTCAGCCAGGATGAACTGCAATACGTTGCTTTTGGGAAGATCAATTGACCAGGTTTCGCCTGTCTGCAGGTTTTTGCCTTCTTTGGTCTGATAATCCAGCAATTCAATGACTTCAGACCCGTTAAGTACTTTTGGCGGATTCGCACGGAAGGCCTGCATCATCTCTGCGATTTCTTCCTGACCGCGCATACCTTTACGGGTAATGCTCTTGAGCTTCTCATAGAATAAACCGTATTCGATATATAGTTCTATAAGCTTGTCATATAGCGTTTTGCCCTGGTTCTTTTCATAGGCAGCCATTTCAGAGAGAAGCGCTACAGCAGACACTGCGTCCTTATCGCGGACCTGATCGCCGATCATCAGCCCGAAAGACTCCTCCCCACCAATCACATAGTGTTCTTTGCCTGCTTTCTCTCTAATCATTTCCGCGATCCATTTAAAACCCGTGAGGACATTATAGCAATGGACCTCATTGGCAGCAGCAATTTTATCGATCATCTCTGTTGTAACGATGGTCTTCACGACCATGTCTTGTGGACGTGCGATTTTTTTTGCTCTCCTGGCTTCCATAACGTATGTAAAGGCTAAAACGGCGGTCTGATTACCGTTCATGAGCACCCATTCACCCTTATGATTTTTAATGCCAATACCTACTCGGTCTGCGTCGGGATCTGTGCCCAGAAGGATATCTGCGTCGAGTTCTTTTGCCATATTAAGCCCCAGACTCATTGCCTCCGCCTCTTCAGGATTCGGATAGACAACAGTTGGGAAATTCCCGTCTGGTGTCTTTTGTGCCTCCACGATATGGACATTTTCAAATCCAAAAGCTTTCAGCACATCAGGCACAAGCTTGATGCCACTGCCGTGAATAGGCGTGTAGACGATTTTTAAATCTTTTTGCTCACTGATCGCATCCGGGTAAACACTGAGCCCTTTGACCATTTTAATATAGGCCTCATCCACTTCCTTGCCGATGAGCTGGATGTTCTGTTCACCGCCGGTGAATTTTACGTCTTCTATATTTTTGATCTTGGCCACTTCATCCATAACATTCACATCATGCGGTGGCACCAGCTGCGCCCCGTCATCCCAATAGGCTTTATAGCCGTTGTATTCTTTGGGATTATGGGAAGCCGTACAGACGACACCCCCCTGGCATCCTAAATGGCGAATGGTAAAAGAAAGCTCCGGTGTAGGACGCAGATCATCGAATAAATATACCTTAATCCCATTGGCCGCAAAAACACCGGCTGCTGTCTCAGCAAAAAAGCGGCTGTTATTGCGGGGATCATGGGCGATCGCAACCTTGATCTGCTGATCCTTAAAGGATTTATTGAGATAGTTGGCAAACCCCTGGGTTGCCATACCAACTGTATATTTATTCATCCGGTTGGTACCAACACCCATAATACCTCTGAGCCCGCCGGTACCAAATTCCAGGTCTTTATAAAATGCTTCCGTCAGATCCTGAGGGTCTTCTTGCTGTAATCTTTTAATTTCTGCTTTTGTCTTATCATCGTAATTGCCATTGAGCCAACTATCTATTTTAGCCTGAATCATCGCCTGATCTTGTGAATTGGATGCCATATTGTTGATATTTTAAGGTGAATCTATTTTTATGTTTAATGCTGTTATTATTAATGATGCTCCGCATCAAAAATAACGCCCGTTATTTCGCCGTCTTCAATTTCTACCCGGATATGATCCTGACCGGTTGTAGCCAGAGAAAGCCCGATATAATCGGGTTTAATCGGAAACTGCCGGTGCATACGTTCTATCATTACCAGGGTCTGGATGCGGCGGGGATGGTAGGCCAATAAAGGCCTGGTGGCATATAAGAGCGTTTTTCCGGAATTACTGACATCATCGATGATAATAACACTTTTGTTATCAAAATCCAGCTTCTCGGAGAGTGTGACTTCTCTGGGGTGGATCTTATCGAGGGAAACCGTCAGTATCTTAATGGGGGCGGTAATGTATTGCTTTAAAAAGCCTTCCAGCTGACCGGCCATCGCAGTCCCGTTCTGGTCCACACCGATTAAAATGAGGGGGTCCTGTTCGTCACTCAGGTTTTCTGCAATCTGCAGTGCCATGCGGTGCAGCTTTTCCCGGGCAGAGCTTTTGCTTAAAATAAAATCTTTTGCCATATTGTATACATATAATTGAATGACCTTGAATGTTTTTTCCTTAAGGCGACATTTTCGGTTTTCTTTGAAGGCCTAAAATTATGCATATATCAGTTATAATCTGCTATTACATTCATAATTATAGGTTATCTTAGCGCATCAACTGAAAAGTATGCATATTGTATCTCAAATTTTGTTTGTCGTGCTGTTTGTTGTTGCCATATGGCAGTTTACAAAAAAATGCAGACAAATAAAAAGAAATATTAATCTGGGCCGTGATAAAAAGATAACAGACCGTAAATCTGACCGTATTAAAAATGTTTTTCTGCTGGCACTGGGGCAGAAAAAAATGTTCCGCAATCCGCTTGTGGCGATATTGCATTTATTGGTATATGCCGGCTTTATTATCATCAATATAGAAATCCTGGAAATTATCCTTGACGGAATATTAGGTTATCATCGATTGTTCGCAGGTATTGGCAGCGCTTATGTCTTTTTGATCAATGCATTTGAAGTTTTAGCGCTTCTGGTGCTGGTTAGCTGTCTGATCTTTTTACTGCGCAGAAATATGGTGAAGGTAAAAAGGCTCGTTTCCAGTGACCTGAATGGATGGCCTCATGACGACGCCAATTATATTCTGATTGCGGAGATCACTCTGATGTCCCTGTTTTTGATCATGAATAGCTGTGATACGATTCTTGCAGCCAGAGGGGTAGGCGAGTATGTCAATACACCATCGACCAGTTTTCTGATCTCTTCAGGACTGCATGGTATCTTTAATGGCATGGGAAACAGCACGTTAATGGGTATAGAGCGAACCGCCTGGTGGCTGCATATTGTTGGTATCCTGGTATTTATGAACTACCTGCCTTATTCGAAGCACCTGCATATTATCCTTGCATTCCCTAATGCTTACTATGCAAAATTGGAACCTAAGGGAGAGATGGACAATATGCCCGATATCCAGCAAGAGGTCTTACTGGCCATGGAGCCGGAAAGAGCCGTCAGCGAGCCGGCTGCGGGTGGAGGGAAAGCTCCTGCGCCTTTTGGGGCGAAGGATATATTTGACCTGAACTGGAAAAATTTAATGGATGCCTATAGCTGTACAGAATGTGGACGTTGCTCTGCTGCCTGCCCGGCGACATCCACCGGTAAAGCCCTGAGTCCGCGGCTGATCATGATGAAGACCAGAGACAGGATGGAAGAGGTCGGCCGGAATATCCAGAAAAACAAGCAATTTGTAGCGGACAGTAAGAGTTTACTTTACGATTACATCACAGTAGAAGAGCTGAATGCCTGTACAACTTGTAATGCCTGCGTTCAGGAGTGTCCGGTCAGTATCTCACCACTGGATATTATTGTTCAGATGCGCCGGTTTCTGGTAATGGAAGAAAGCAAGGCGCCGGCAGAATGGAACAGCATGTTCCAGAACATCGAAAACAATTTTGCTCCCTGGCAGTTCTCCCCCGATGACCGCGATAAGTGGATGCAGGAAGCCTAGTTATATGAAAGCCCAATCTGGCAGATTATGGAGATTTTTAGCATAGAAACAGATTTATTTAAATTAGACGGGGGAGCGATGTTTGGTGTTGTGCCTAAATCGCTCTGGGAAAAAGTGCTGCCTGCCGATCAGCGCAATATGTGTGATCTGGCGATGCGGTTACTGCTGATCAAAGAAGCCGGCCGTCTGATATTAATCGATACAGGTATCGGCCGTAAACAAGACGAAAAATTTTTCAGCCGGTACTACCTTCACGGGCCGGACAGCCTGGAGGGCTCCCTGAAAAAATATGGCTATACGAGCACAGATATCACAGATGTTTTTCTGACCCACCTGCATTTTGATCACGTAGGAGGCGCTGTACAGGTAGAAAAAAGTACAGGTCAGCTGAAAGCAGCCTTCCCCAATGCCACTTATTGGTCCAATGAGCTCCACTGGAACTGGGCAACCCACCCCAATCCCCGGGAAAAAGCTTCCTTTTTGCCGGAGAACCTGTTGCCGCTGGAAAAAAGTGGCCAGCTTAAATTCTTACCGGTGGGGACGCCGGCAAAGGGTGATACGGACCGGCAGTGGTCAGAGCAATTATTGCCTTTTACAGAACATATTTCCTATAAAGTAGTGGGTGGCCATACCCGGGCAATGATGATCCCCTATATTAAGATCGGAGATAAGACTCTGGTCTATGTTACGGACCTGATTCCGACTATCGGCCATTTTCCATTGCCTTATATAGCCAGCTTTGATGTATTTCCACTTTTAGCGATGGCGGAGAAAAATACGTTCCTGGAGGAAGCAATTGCTGAAGAATATATAATATTTTTTGAACATGATGCTGAAAATCAATGTTGTACCGTTAAAATTAATGAAAAAGGGAAGGTTGTTCCCCGTGAAATCTTTACTTTGGAGGATCTAATCATGGGCAAAATGCCTTAGAAACCCTTAAAACGAACCCAGATGATGATGAGGAAGTTTAGTCTGATCACCCTGAGCATTGCTTTTATCTGTTTTTCCAGCTGTTCCAGGGGAAGTGTTCCCGGCCGGATTGACCGGTTGAAGGCAGAAAGGGACATGGCCATGAACGGTTCGAATAAGCCTGTGGAACTCGGTAAAAAGAGCAAAAAGTCCAAGCCTAAGCATAGAAAGACAGCGGATAACAATACAAGAGGCGGCGCGGGCGACCATGCGCCGGAGCCGGTAAAAGCAGACCCGTATTATGTAGACACCGCCTACGCCAATCAAACCTACGATAAGTTAACTTCCGATTATGCAGATACCATCCTGGCCAAACCGGCCCGCGATATAAAAAATGTTGAATATAGTGACGGTTTTGTCGGTACCACTAATTTTAACCTGCGTAAACCTCAGTATGTAATCATACATCATACCTCACAGTCGTCCTTACAGCAGACGGTGCACACTTTTACACTGGAAAGGACCCAGGTCAGCGCACATTACGTAATTGGCAGAGATGGCAAAGTACAACATATGCTCAATGACTACCTCAGGGCCTGGCAGGCCGGCAAAGGCAAATGGAACAGTATAACGGATATGAACTCCTGTTCCATCGGTATTGAGCTGGATAATAACGGGTTTGAACCCTTTACAGATAAGCAGATTGATGCACTTGTCAAGGTTTTGCAGGATTTAAAAGAACGCTTTGGAATTCCCCAGGCCAATTTTATCGGTCACGGAGACTATGCACCGGTGCGCAAAAACGACCCGAACGTCCATTTTCCATGGGATAAGCTGGCTCAAAAAGGGTTTGGCTACTGGTATGGAGATACAACAGGAGTGGAAGTGCCGCAGGATTTCAATGAATATCTCGCGCTCAGGATCATCGGATACGACGTATCTGATGTCAGTAAAGCGATTGTCGCCTTTAGAAGGCATTTTTGTGGCATAGAGTCCAAGGACAAGGTGCTATCTGCTTCGGAGCGCAAGGTGTTATATAAACTCTATACAAAATATCTTTGACCGGTCCGGGCATTGTAAAACCGGCTGCTTAATAGCGGTTAGCCCTGGGTCAGGTGACTATTATAAGATTGATCTGAGGTGATAAGGCGAAGAATCAACAGAAGTGAGCGGTTACTATTTTACCCGCAACTTGCAATTAAGTTGTTAAGCTGTCCGGCTGGTAAAAAAAATTAACGGATAGCGCTTATTTTTGGGCAGTATATCCTTGCAGGCTAAATAATTAGTTGGCTGGGGAAGGCGTAAGGCGTTTAAGCAACAGCTATTGGAAATGCTTTTAAACAGAGCAACGGTTGTCAGAGAGAAGGACTTTGGATAAGAAACTGAACATGGCGAAAATAAAAAAAGCCTTTTTTTGTAATAATTGCGGCTATGAAAGCCCTAAATGGCTGGGTAAGTGTCCCAGCTGCGGTAACTGGAACACCTTTATTGAAGAAGTGATCCAGACAGGCAGCCGGCAGACACCTGCGACCTGGTCCGATTACCACAGCTCCCAGGCGGATGAGCCTGTTGCTGCCCCCAGAAACAAAAACACACGTATTGTTACCCTGGATCAGATCCAGACACAAAAAGAGGTCAGGATAATGACCAGTGATCCCGAAATCAACCGCGTGTTGGGGGGTGGAATTGTGCCTGGTTCTATTGTATTGGTCGCCGGTGAACCTGGTATCGGTAAAAGCACGTTATTTCTGCAGGCCGGTCTGGAACTGCAAAATTACCGGGTACTTTACATCAGCGGCGAAGAAAGTGAACAGCAGATAAAGATGCGCGCCGGCCGTATCGCGGTGCAAAGCGATCAGTTTTATTTACTGACAGAAACCCTGACGCAGGAAATCTTCAAAGAGATTCGCAAATTAAGGCCACAGATCATTATTGTGGATTCCATCCAGACCCTTCAGTCTAACATTATAGAATCCTCACCCGGTACCGTTTCCCAGATCCGGGAATGTGCGGCTGAATTTCAGCGATTCGCCAAGGAAACGAATACCCCTGTGTTTTTAATCGGGCATATTACCAAGGATGGTAATATCGCAGGTCCGAAGATACTGGAACACATGGTAGATACGGTCTTACAGTTTGAAGGAGACCGCCATTATGCCTACCGGATACTGAGGACCTTAAAGAACCGCTTTGGCAGTACGGCAGAGCTTGGTATTTATGAAATGACTTCAACCGGTATGCGGCCTGTGAGCAATCCTTCAGAAATCCTGATCACACAGAAGACGGAACAGTTAAGTGGCAGCGCGATCGCCGCCAGTATGGAAGGGATGCGGCCTTTATTGTTAGAAGTACAGGCACTGGTCACTCAGAGTGTCTACGGCACCCCCCAAAGAACGGTCAGCGGCTTTGATCTTAGACGCCTGCAGTTACTGCTGGCTGTACTGGAAAAACGGGGCGGTTTCCTTTTTGGGATGAAAGATGTCTTTGTAAATATCGCCGGCGGCCTCAAAGTAGAGGATCCCTCCATTGACCTTGCCGTTATTTCTGCTTTACTGTCTTCTTATGAAGATAAGCCCCTGCCGCCTACGATTTGTTTTGCGGGTGAAGTCGGCCTGAACGGAGAGATCCGGGCGGTCAACCGGATTGAACAAAGAGTCGCTGAAGCAGAGAAGCTGGGGTTTGAACAGATCATCGTCTCTAAATATAATAAGAAGGGATTTGCGGATCAGGCAAAAGGGATCAAGGTCACTCCACTGGGGAAGGTGGAGGAGCTCTATGAACTCTTGTTTAGAGATTAATTGACAAAAAATAAAAACTTATAGTATTTTAGCCTCCTCATTATACAAAATTTTAAAATTTATTCATGCAAAACAACCAAACGGTGCAAAAAACGCAATGGGGCCAGTTCGGAACCCTGATCATTGTTTTCTTCTTCTGGGGCTTTGTGGCTGCCAGCAATGACATCCTGATCCCTGTTTTTAAAGAAAACCTGCACCTTTCCCAGGCATATAGCCAGTTGGTCTCTTTCGCCTTTTATACTGCATACACCGTGGGATCCATCATTTTTATGATTGTCAGCGAAACCCGTAACAGGGACTTATTGCAGGACCTGGGATATAAAAACGGTATTTCAGTCGGACTTATCATTTCTGCAGTAGGTACCCTGCTGTTTTTTCCGGCAGCACAGACCTCTTCTTTTCTGCTGTTTATTTCCGGACTATTCATCGTAGGGCTGGGATTTGCCTTGCAGCAGATAGCCGCCAATCCGCTGGCCGTTATTATGGGCGACCCCAAGACCGGCTCTCAGCGGCTGAGCCTGGCGGGCGGTATCAATAACTTTGGTACAACGATCGGTCCGCTGATCGTCAGTTTTGCCATCTTCGGTTCTGTAACCGGGGATCACTCTCACGCATCGATCAGCAGTATTAAGATCCCTTACCTGGTTTTAGGGGCTGCCTTTCTCCTGGTAGCCTTTATCTTCAAGATTTCAAAGGTCCCTAATAAAATTAACCTGGAGGAAGTGGCAGAAGAGGAAGCCACCAATGATGAAAAGATACTGCACAGAGCCAGTGTTTTCAAATATCCGCAACTTGTATTGGGGATGATCGCGCTATTTTTGTATGTGGGAGTGGAAGTCTCCACCGCCTCTAATCTGCCGGAGTTCATGAAAGAGCACCTGGGCACCGCTACTGAAAATATAGCACCTTTTGTGTCATTATACTGGGCGAGCCTGATGATCGGTCGCTGGACCGGTTCCATCGGCGCTTTTGATATTTCACAGGGGGCCAAAGGCGTATTAAGGGTACTGATGCCTTATATTGCCTTCGGCGTCTTCTTATTAGTCAATAAAATCGCGCAGCATGACGTAACTCCCTTCTATATCTATGTGATCATCATTTTAGGACTGATTATCTGTGATTATCTCAGTAAGGGTAATCCTGCCCGTCAGCTGTTGATTTTCAGCATTATGGGTATCACCGCCCTGTTGATCGGTATTTTTGCGGACGGAATGGTCAGTGTGTATGCCTTCATCAGTGTGGGCCTGTTCTGCTCTACCTTATGGCCTTGTATCTTTACTTTAGGTATTGCCGGTCTTGGAAAATACACCAATAAAGGTTCCAGCCTGTTGATTATGATGATCATGGGCGGCGGCGTGATGAGTGTTTTCCAGGGACTTTTAGCCTCCCCTGATCTGTTGGGCATCCAGTTTAGCTATTTTATTCCGGTATGCTGTTTTGCCTATCTGGCCTTCTATGCCTGGAGAGTTAAAAAAATATTAGCAAGTCAGGGCATCGATTATGACGTAAAAGTCAGCGGCGGGCATTAACTTTGCAACGGAACTGAATTTATACATTGAAACCGTTAAATTCAATAAAGCAATCATCGTAAATACAACTATGTTATCTATCCCTATTTCACAACAAATGGCCATTGGTATCGATATCGGTGGTACCAACACGGTATTTGGTATTGTAGACCACAGAGGCGAGATTGCCTATCGTGGTGCAATTTCTACCAAGAAGCATGACAATGTCAATGATTATATAGATGAGCTCTATCAGGCCATTATGCCTGCCCTCAATCAGTTTGGCAGTGACAAACTGGTGCGTGGCATAGGTATTGGCGCCCCCAATGGAAACTATTATAATGGTAATATTGAATATGCGCCTAATCTTCCCTGGAAAGGAAAGATTCCGCTGGCTTCACTCATCCAGCAGAAATTCAACCTGCCTTCGGCGTTGACCAATGACGCCAATGCGGCAGCTGTAGGCGAAATGACCTATGGCGCTGCTAAAGGCATGAAGGATTTTATCATGATTACCCTGGGTACAGGCGTGGGCAGCGGAATTGTTGTCAATGGAGAAATGGTTTATGGTCATGACGGTTTTGCCGGTGAGCTGGGCCATACGATTATTATCCCCGGGGGACGTAAACACTGGTCAACGGGCGCGGAAGGTTCTCTGGAAACTTATGCATCTGCTACCGGTGTCATGCTGACCGCACTGGAATTACTGAAAAAATATCCTGATAAACCCAGCATCCTGCGTCATTACGAAGATAATGAGATCGACAGCCGTCTGGTGTATGACTGCGCGATTCAGGGCGATGATATTGCCAGAGATACTTATACATTTACAGGGGAGGTGTTAGGTAAAGCCCTGGCCAACTTTGTGATGTTCTCCTCTCCGGAAGCGATCATTTTATTTGGAGGTCTTTGTAAGGCAGGTGCCCTTATTTTCCAGCCCGCAAAAAGAGTGATGGAAGAAAATCTGTTGCCTATCTACAAAAATAAAGTACAGATTATTCCAAGTGAACTGAAAGAGTCAGATGCCGCTATCTTAGGCGCAAGTGCGTTGGTATGGGAACTTAAATAATCGGCTGGCCTGCTAAGCATAACGCTTTATTAACATTTTAAGAAATTCATTAACGACGCCTGTTGTGCAAATTGAATAAATTCGCTGACAGGCGTTTGTTATAATACAAAACGCCATTACTCAATTGTTTATAAAAGAAACTTTCATGAAAAGTACGATGATTGTATCAGCAGCCCTGCTCTTTCTGGCAGGCTGTGCCACCCAGTCCGGGCCGGCAGATAAGGAGGATGTATTACGCTATGTAGACCCCTATATCGGTTCCGCTGCCCATGGTCATGTGTTCGTCGGCGCTTCCGTGCCCTTTGGGGCCGTACAGGTGGGACCGACCAATATTACACAGGGATGGGATTGGTGTTCCGGTTATAATTACAGCGATAGTGTGGTAAGAGGATTTTCACAGCTGCACCTCAGCGGCACCGGCATTGGTGATCTGGGAGATGTGCTGATGATGCCTTATTTAGGGCCGCTGCGCACGATGACAGGAACACAGCAGGACCCGACCTCCGGGTACAGCGCACACTATGCGCATAAAAATGAAGTGGTTCAGCCGGGCTATTACAGTGTTAAACTTTCCGATAATGATATTCAGGTTGAACTGACGGCCTCTGAAAGGGTTGCTTATCAGAAATATGATTTTCCAGGTACAGACAGCGCTCGTGTGATCATTGATTTGGAGCAGGGCATTGGCTGGGACGCACCCGTGAAGACACATATTGCCCGGCTCAATGATACCACACTGGTAGGCTACCGGTTCTCCAAAGGATGGGCAAATGATCAGCGGCTCTGGTTTGCCATCCGTAGTTCTGAGCCTATTAACAGATGGGATGTATTTGACTCTTCTGCCTTTAAGTCCAACGACTCCCTGACTGCCATTCGTACCAAGGGCGTTATATCATACGGAAAGGATCTTAAATCCGTTTCTTTTAAAATCGGTATTTCTCCGGTAAGCAGTGATGGGGCGCTGGCCAATATCGATGCAGAGATCCCGGGCTGGGACTTTGCCATGGCCAAGCAAAATGCACAGGATAGCTGGAGGAAGTCTCTTTCTAAAATAGAGGTACAAACCCCCGATACCGCTAAAAAAAGGGTATTTTATACTGCACTTTATCACAGTATGATCGATCCGGCTTTGTTTAATGATCATGACGGCAGCTATCGTGGAACGGATAAAAAGGTATATGAGAAAGCAGATTTTCAGAACTATTCTGTATTCTCTCTGTGGGATACTTACAGAGCCTTGAATCCATTGTATACGCTGATCGAAAGAGACCGGGTGGTTGATTTTGTTAAGTCTATGCTGGCTATATATCAGCAGCAGGGAAAACTGCCGGTCTGGCATCTGATGGGTAATGAGACCAACTGCATGGTCGGTTACAGTGCTGCACCGGTTATCGCTGATGCGATTGTCAAGGGCATTGGAGGCTTTGATACGGATCTGGCCATGGAAGCCCTGGTGAAAACGGCTAATACGGATGAGTTTGGATTAAGCTATCTTAAAAAACTGGGTTATATTCCGGCAGACAAGGAAAATGAAGCGGTATCTAAGGCTCTGGAATATGCCGTAGATGATGGCAGTATTGCCCTTGCTGCAAAAAAGCTGGGAAAGACCGATATCTATGATACTTTTTCGAAAAGAGCCAGGTATTATAAAAAATATTTTGATTCTACAACAGGGTTTATGCGCGGTGTTATGAGCGACGGCAGTTTCAGGACACCATTTAATCCTTTCCAGTCCGTGCATCGTGAGAATGATTATACGGAGGGGAATGCCTGGCAGTATATCTGGCTGGTGCCACAGGACGTTAAAGGCCTGATCGGCCTGTTTGGCGGTGATGAGCCTTTTATTCAAAAGCTCGATAGTCTGTTTATCGTAAAGGGTGACCTGGGGACTCAGGCGTCTCCTGATATCTCCGGCCTGATCGGTATGTATGCCCAGGGAAATGAACCGGAGCATCATGTTCCTTATCTTTACGATTTTGCCGGTCAGCCCTGGAAGGCTGCTGAGAAAGTAAATGAGATCGCTACGAAGTTCTTCACCGATAAGCCTGACGGGCTCTGTGGTAATGATGACTGCGGGGAAATGAGCGGCTGGTATGTACTCTCTTCACTTGGCTTCTACCAGGTAAATCCTGCAAACGGTATTTTTGTCTTTGGTACGCCGTTTTTTGACAAAGCCACTGTTCATGTCGCAGAAGGTAAAACCTTTACCGTAACGGCCAGGGAATTAACAGGCAAGAATATTTATATTCAGGCAGTCAAGCTCAATGGTCAGCCTTATACGAAATCCTATATTACCTATAAAGACATTATAGGAGGCGGTAGCCTGGAATTCACAATGGGGGCAACTCCTAACAAGGATTTTGGTACGGCGCCTGCAGACCGGCCACAGGATCAGTAGCAGACTGATTGTTTTTACTGAATGACAAGCGCCACTGTTTACAGGTTAACCTGTAAACAGTGGCGCTTGTCATTCACGGATACTATGTTGTTTGCCGCAGACCTGCGGATTAAAAAGCATTTAACTGCAGCCGGATCTTTAATTTTCTTAGAAATACGACTGTTAGCCGGATGGGTTTATAAGTGCATCAACGGGGACAGACAGTCAACAGATTACGTACCTTCAAAAAGCTCGGCCACATTCACTTTGAAGTGTTCTGACAATTGGTAAAGCGTCTCGATGTTCAGCTTTGGATATTTGCCGTCTTCTATATTTTTCAACACATATACGGAGATACTCAGCGCCTTACCAACAGCAGGCAGGTAGATACCTTTATTAAGCCGTACACGCATAATGTTATATCCTATAATGCGCAAAAAATCATCGATGTATGTTTTCTTTTTATTCATTGGGTGAGCCGTTGTTGATTTTAAGCATTAATTTTCCGTCTGACCATTCAAATTCCCTTATATTAATCAGCTGGCAGGCTTCCACGAACTTGTTCAGGCGTTTTGTAAACCCTAAGGTATTGATTGTTTCTCCGGTGTGATCCACGTCAAAACCGGACAAGGTGAGATAAAAGACATTCTGCAACTGCGTTTTCCATTCCTCCAGAGACTGAAACTTAAAGAATTTGGAAAATACTTTATAGGGGGTGATAAATTCTTTTTTATTCAGAAAACGGGGGAAATAGCTCCAGCACGAGGCCTTGAACTGAGCGGCACAATATAGATTGGGATCCATAAAATCAATTTCATCCGGTTTGTATTGTAAAGAGAGATTGGCCAGCCTGTTACGGTTATCCTTCTGATTCAGGAGCCATCCGGCCTCAATCAACTGAAAACATCTTTCAGTGAAATAGATAAGATCGGAGGGGCGCTTTTTAATCCAGTTCACTTTTTCATAGAGACCAGTCATCCAGCCGTTTATATGTTTTTTAGCATCTTGCAGACTATAATCCCGGAAAAAATAATTGATGACTAGATATGGATTGGCTATTTGTTCCGGTGATAAGTTCTGCACAAAAATATGCCCGGGTGATCCGTGCCTGTTTTCAGGCAGATCAATGGGTACTTTTTTGATTTCGGGCTGCTTTTTATTGTCTGTTGGCATGTGCCCTACAGGAGTAATCTTCACATCCAGGTAATTTTCAAAATTCGGGTTTTGTAAAAAATATTGCTTAGCCTGCTCCTTATATGCCTGCTTTTTAATGACCGTTGGCAATAGCTGCCAACAGTTATCCTTATTGTATAACAGGATTGCATTGTGCTGCACCCAGGTAAAGAACAGGTTGCTGTCTTCCAGCTTTTGTCGCATAAAATTCAGCCGGTGGATAAATACGTTTACTTTCCCGAATGGCGCAACCTGGTCCTGTATTTCTTTTTTAGTCTCATTGTCAATCGTTGCGTCGTCTGGTAAGATTATCAATAAACTGCACGAAAATTCCCAGTCTTCCACGCTTGTCTGTGTAATAAAGTCACTACGGCTAACGGACTGTGTGGAATGACTGTTAAAGCAGAAGATCAACAAAGCGGGCAAGCGCTCAGTTAGCTTCTTTTTTATGTTACGGAGCACTTTTTGCTCTTTGCCCGTCAAATGACTGGTAGATGTTTTTGTTTTCATTTTTCAATTTTTAGTTATACTCCTTTATACTTAGCTGTACTTGCCATATTTCAATTGCTGTATAAAAAGATGATTGCTCCTTTCAGCGGCAGCTTTCTCTTGTTGCCGCTGTTAACAGTGGTTATTAAACAAGTAAGGCCCGCGTGTTCTGTTGAGAATACGCCTGCGTTTTGTAAGAACAGGCACGAGCCTGATTGTCTTTTATGTAAGTTGTGTCAAGGCATTCGCTTTTGCAATACAGGCTTAGATATTTCACTGGCACCATATTCCCTACTGTTGAGATGGATACACACTTGTTCAGCCACTGCTTCTGGCAATATGGCAAACTATACATCACCGTGGCGAGCATCATCTGTGCAAAATTGAGTAATCGAATACATACAGCCAAAAATATCACCCGGATTTTTAGACATATTTAGGGCTCCGTAATGTACTGCTGACAAGGGTTACAGAAGGGGAATGAAAAAGAAGGAAAAATATCCCATTTTTTATCAGACAAGATGACTTCAACGCAGACTTGCCCGCCTGTGGTAAATCATTTTAATCAGGGATTTTCTCAATCTTGTCTGCAGAAGCGCTGCATTGTTACGGATATAGAAAAGCAATCGCGTCCTTAAATGTGGGCACAGCGGTGCCCAGATGATCTGTATCAGGAAATACGCTTGTTTTAATGCGGAGGATGGTCTGTTTATCCAGCGTCCTGGTTAAATATTGAAATAGGAGCTTCTGGTGCAGACTCAGCTCTCTTTCTCCCATAGTAATATAGAGTTGCTTTCCTTTATAAAAGGTTGGATTAACCTGCCTGGTCTTTTGCGCAAGCTTTTTGACAATATAGTCATCGTGGTAATTGATGGAAGGACTAGCTGCTATAAAATTATTGAATCCGGACTGCTGATTTTCTGCCAAATTGCTTTCTCGTAAAAGTGCATATAAGGCAAAATATCCGCCAAATGAGTGACCCATGATTGTCCTGCGTGAGCTATCTGTATGGTAACAGCTGTCAATATGCGGGATCAGTTCTTTGGTAATAAAGGAATAAAAAGGACTTGCCCCGCCACTGGTTGAGAAGCTGTCAATGGGTAAAGCCTCGGGGTAGGTGTAGTCCCGAACGCGAAGTGAATCCATAAAATAGGCATTCTTATAGCCGATTCCGACTAAAATAGGGAGCGTCGATCGCGGGTGTTTGGCGGCATATGTTTTAAGTTCATTTTTTACCTGATCAAAATACGCATTTCCGTCTAACAGGTATAAAACAGGATACTTTTTGGCTGTGTTGGATGTATAGCCTTCTGGCAGGTCCAGAAATATATGAAAATCATCTTTGACTGATGTTGATGCATATACAAAAGCAGGCAGGGAGGCTATATCGTCATCAACCGGTTGCGGCGCATCAGCGTTAGTTAGTGCGGTTACATTTAGAATATAATGATGAGGCGGCGTACTCCACTTTCCTAAACTGCTGCGTCTATAGAAGCTTCTTGAAAGCCCTCCCAGCTTCACTTCAAAATTGATGGGCTTTTGAAGGGCGGCTCTTTGAGGTAAAAACTCAAGTGCTGCAATTACATCTCCTGATAGGTATATGTTATCGCTGCTTATAGGGAATTTTAACCATCCTTTTTTAATGGCATGCCACTGGATGATGCTTTTCTTTAATAGCTGTTTGCCCGGTTGCCCCTTGGAATATCGATAGAATTTTATGCGGAAAGCAGCACTGTCGGGCCTGGATTCAAGGAGATAAAGATTTAGCGCTGTCAGCTTAACAGGGTTGTCGCCCAGGTGAATCAGCTGGCCGATTTCAAAACTATCATCCGGACTGAACATGCCGTCTGAGAAGTGGATCAATAAGCTTCTGTGTTTTATACCAAATTGTTGCTTTTTAAGGCTTTTACTTGAAACAACCACATCATCGAGCATCCCGGATTCTTGCCGAAGTTCAATATGCAGCGGCTTATCAGGGTCTAGTCCCTTGAGCGGAAGTGCATAATCTAAGTAGCCGACAGCGGAAAAAGTTAATGTGTCATTGTCATGCCCCGCAGCAATGACAATTCTGAAGTCGCCGTTTTGGCCCGACACGGTACCCAGATTTTTCTTTTTAATGCCAATATTCACAAAGCTCAATGGCTTTTTGTCCTGTGAATCGGCTATCTGGCCGGTGAGTCTGAATTGCGCTGAAACAATACCATGCAATAAGCCAAATAGGAATAATAGGAGGGTCAGACAGCTTTTCATCTTATAAATATAGTCACTCGTGAAGGGTAGCGCTTCTTTTTGACATTAATTAACAGACCATATTTCTTTAGGTGAATTAAAGACGCAGATTTATTTCCCCCACTCAATGCTTTCATCAAAAATAAACCCTGCCGCATTTTAAATGAGGCAGGGTTTGAGATTCAATGGATTCGTATCAGTTTTAGGCTGACGCGCTGTCTGCATTATCTGCTGCTTTTTGAGCAGCCTGAGCGGCAGCGTCAGCTGCATCACTCGCTTTGGCTGCCGCACCAGCCGCCGCATCGCTTGCTTTTGCTGCTGCCTGTGCCTCGGAGCCATGGATTTTGCTTTTCAGGTTCTCTGCCGTATCCTGGGCTTTATCTTTGAGATTATCCCAGGCATCCTCAGCCTTGTCACCGAGGCCTGCTGTTTTTTCCTTCACAGCATCTACTGCGTCACTGGCTTTTTCTTTGGTAGCGTCCCATATATCTTCCGCTTTATCTTCAATATTCTCCCAGGTTTCTTCTGCTTTATCTTTAAGGTGAGAGAGACCTTCCTTTGCTTTATCGAAGAAACTTTTTTCTTCCTGCTGATTATTTTGTTCGCTCATAACTCTGATCGGGTTTTTAGGTTAAAAAATAAATGCAACAACAAATTAATGAAAATCAGGCTAATTCTGGCATCTTCACTAATAATTTTTCGTTATTTCTGTGACGGATGGGGGATAAAAAAACTGCCGGTCCAAAAAAACGATTGAACCGGCAGTCCCTGAAAAGCTCTTTTTTTATTGAATGACCTTTTCTATATGCGTGAATTGTCCCTGACTATTCATCCCCTCCAGAATGATCCTGTAAGATTTGGAAATGTCATTATTAAAGAATTTGAATCGTAATTCATGGTCCTGTGGCGTGGTGAGGATCAGCGGATTCCAGAACAGCGTGGAGCGGGCATCTGTCTTGCTTTGATCCTGGGTCAGGCTCAGATAATCCGGTACATAGAATTCCTTGATCTGGGAGTAGCCGGCAATGGTTTTGTGCGGCATGCCTTCGCCTTTTTCTCTTTGCACATCTCCGCCTTTACGAGTGTAGACGGCGATAGCACCGCCGGGGCTTCCGCCAAAGCCGCCCATAAATGGCGGCCGGTAAACTTTTACCATGGCAATATCATTCATGCTTATATTGGAGAGCTGATCGGCATCGCTGACCGGCATTTCATCCAGGAAGAGCGAGGGAGTGCTGCCTCGCCAGGTCATACTCGGTGTGCCTCCCTGCGCATTGGAGATCTGCAGACCCGCAACGCGGCCCTGCAGATAACTAAAGATATTAAATGAGCCCTGTGCGGCAATATCATTCATTACGTCAAAAGTATACCCGTTATCACTTTTAAACAGGCCGCTGGTGTATTTATCATTGAGTTCTTCCTCCGGAGACTTGGATTTGGCCTTTACGGTTACATCTTCCAGGTTTGTTTCCATATGGGTGGCTGCCCAATACTGATCATACAGCCTTCTGCTGGCAGCCAGACCAGAAGTGTCATAGACCCTGGCCTTGATAATGTCATCCTGGTTCATTTTAATCTCTCCTGGTGACTTCAGCCGGTCAGGCATAAAATTAATGGTGGCTGTCCGCTCCATGGTATTTTTCTTGCCTGCAAACTTGTAATAGACCTGAAGGGAATCAAAGAAAATGGTGTTTGGGTCATTAAATGAGCCGTCCGGTTGTAACTGAACCATCATAAATCTGCCGGCAGTGTCCTGTTTGGATTTCGCAATGGCGACCAGTGTGCCGCTGGCTGCGATCTGAGCAGGAGAGGCTCCGTATACTTTTCCGGAAAATGTCATATAGCTGGTATCTGGCTGATGAGAGATCACCGGGTCTTCATGGCGTACTAACTTATCCCAGTTATATTTACGCCACCCATGAGTCAGCATGACCAGGTCAAGGTTCTGGCGGATTTCATCCGTGGTATCGGCAAAATAATAAAACGGATGGAATACACGGCCTTTGATCTGAGAGGTCAGCAGCATGCGGGAGATCAGATTACTGGAACTGTCTGCACCGACTGCGGCATCCGTAATGGCGATGGAAAGGTTGGATGGTACTGAATCAGGTACGTTGACCACCACTTCATTTTGTCCTCTTTTATCGAAACTGAGTTTGGCAAATCCCACTTCCGGGTGGAATTCCGCTTCTCCGTTATTGACAAATACGATGCGCTCAGAAACCGGCTTCCAGGCCTGATCAAATAAAGTCAGCTGCAATATGCCACTAGGAAATGTTGCCGTGGGAATCGCACCGCTGACCATGGATTTATCAGTCAGTGATACGTTAGCCATATACACCAGTTGCTGATAAGTGGTGGCAACAATATGCAGTGTCTTTAAATTTTCCGGTGCATTTTCGGTGCGCTGGATGGCAAAAAGCGTAGAGCCGTCAGCGGGCTTCGCTACGATGGAGGCCCCGCTGGGTTTCACTGCCGGCAGTGAAGTGGTATGCGTCTCACCCTTATCGTCTTTCCAGGAGGCTGTATAGCTATCTTCCGCACTGGCCAGCATATGAAAGCTGCCCATGCCGTCATGCTCCGGCTTAAGGGTGGCCACTTCTTTTCCGCTGCCATCTTTAACCACGCCTTCCACTTTAACGGGCTGTCCATATTGGTTTTCTGCCATGAATGCCACGCGGGTGTTCAGTCCGGCGATCAGCTCACCACCTTCAGGGAAAAAATACAATTTGGTCACTGTGGCAGGCGGCTCTCCCTTGATCCGTTTGGAGGCCGGCTGTATTACAGTCAGGTCCTGATTGAATAAAAAGGAAGAATCAAAATTCAGCATCCATTTGGTATAAGCCCTGACATGAACCAGGTTCCCATGAATACTGTCGGGAATGGTAAACTGTCCTCGGGTAGCGCCGTTAGCGACAGGATAGGCGTCATGGGCTAAAATCTTACCGGTTTCATCACTGAAATCTACATAAAGCGTTTTACTGAGTTGATCAGGCAGGATGCCGGAGACGATATAGGCTTTAAACCAGATATCATCTTTGGGCGCATAATTGTGCCGGTCAAAATGGATATGGATTCTTTCTTGCGGATATTTAGCGCCATAATTATTAATCAGGGTGTCAATGCGCTGAGCACTGGCATGCTGGGTGCTACTGACCATAAGGCAGGCAAGCAGCACTGATAATCCCCGAAATAAGTTTTTTGCGAAACGCAGGTTCATCTGTACAGTGTGTTTATGTATGAATATGTATCAATTAGCAATATAAAAAAATATCCCTCTAAGATAAGGGATATTTCTATAGTAGCTTTAAGGTAAAGGGGGCTAACTTATAATGTTTTCTAAAAAAAGAGGTTTTAAAAAACAATCAGTTGTGCCGTTAAAAAGGAGGCGCTTCGAATCCATCATCAAATTCTCCCTGGTTCATTTTACTGGGCCGGCTGATAAATAGCTGCGCATCACCGCCACCGGAACCGCTGCTGCCGCCGGCAAGGCCGCCGGCCGGTAACTGCTGCCAGCTGCCTGGGTTAAAACCGGTATCACCCGCATCCTCAAATTTCTGGATATCCAGGCGCGCCCGGAGCTTAATGGTTTCCAGGGAACCATTTCTGTGTTTGGCGATCTTAATATGTGTTTCCCCTTCTATGGATTCGCCGTGCTCATTGCTGTTAATCTCATAATATTCAGGACGATAAATAAAGATAACCATATCCGCATCCTGTTCAATGGCACCGGATTCTCTGAGGTCGCTTAGCTGGGGTACCTTGCTTTCCTTTCTGGATTCTACGGCACGGCTTAACTGAGACAAAGCGATGATGGGGATCATCAGTTCCTTGGCCAATACCTTTAAGTTTCTGGAGATGGTACTGATTTCCTGCTCACGGTTGGAATTCTTGTCGCCGGACCCGCTCATGAGCTGCAGGTAGTCGATCACAATCATGCCGACCTTATTTTTATTGACCAGCCTGCGGGCTTTGGCCCGGAATTCGAAGATATTCAGGGCAGCGGTATCATCAATAAAGATGGGCGCTGTTTCCAGTGGTTTGATCCCTTTGGCCTGGAGCTGCTTGTATTCATATTCTTCCAGATTACCTCTGGAAATCTTTTCTAATTTGATTTCACTTTGGGCGGAGAGCACACGCTGTACAAGCTGTGCCGAACTCATTTCCAAAGAGAAAAAAGCCACCGGTACCGGATTGGTGGGGTGCATGGCCGCATTGCGGATCAGGTTCAGGGCAAAGGCCGTTTTACCCACGGCGGGACGGGCTGCCAGAATGATCAGATCACTGGGCTGCCAGCCATAGGTCACCTTATCCAGACTGGGGAAGCCGCTGGGGACGCCGGAGATCTCATTGGTCTGCAGCCGTAGTTTATCAATACGTTCCAGGGCCTTAGCCAGTGCATCACCGATATCATCATAATTTTTCTTCAGGTAATTATTCGTGATATTGAAGATCTTTTGTTCCGCGTCGTCCAGCAGATTAAATACATCTGTACTCTCAACATAGGCCTCAGTAATGATCTCACCACTGATTTCTATGAGCTTGCGCTGGATGAATTTTTCCAGCAGTATGCGGGCATGGGTCTCAATATTGGCCGAAGAGGTTACTGACATGGTCAGTTTGGAAACATAGAATGCGCCACCGACAAGGTCCAGTTCTTCATTGGCTTTCAGCTCTTCCACCACGGTCAGCATGTCAATAGGCATATTTTTCTGAGCCAGTTTTTCGCAGGCCTTAAAAATACGCTGATGGGCGTCCACATAGAAGCATTCGGCACGAATGATCTCAATGACATTATCGAAAGCTGCTTTCTCCAGCATCACCGCACCCAATATGGCTTCTTCCAGGTCTCTTGCCTGTGGCGGCACTTTGCCGTACATCATGGTATTGATGTCGGTAGACGGCTTTTTGCGGCCGACTTTGCGGTTTATATTCGATAAGTTGTCCATTTATATAAAGTAATTTTAGTATATGTATGTTGCTTTTCAAGGTTGGTCGCATTCCAGGTGTTATCCTGGGAATTTGGTAACAATTTAATTACAATAATTTAAAATTGACCTCCAACGATGAGCGAATATAGCAAGGCTGTGATTGCCAAAAAACTTTGTTTCGTTGATTATTTTTACATACCCAATGCACAAAGATATTAACATATTTCCTAAGAATATTCACAAAATTAATAAAGTTATCCACCTTTTTTGAGTTTTATACAGTGAAACACGCTTTTTATCCCCAAAGCAGTGTGCAAAAAGAAATGTATGTCAATTACCATAATGACCCTTTATTTTTCGCTATTTTTTAAAGAATAATTCCAACTTCCGGACGTAATTATTTACTTGGAATTTCATCTGAATTAAGTGAATTTTGCCCCTGATCGGGTGATCCGGTCCGCAACTTAGAGCGGAACATTAGAAGGACGCCAGGATCAAAATCTAACGGTATTGCTGATTTTAATAAAGAATGAATGAAAATAGGTATTATAGGAAGCGGGAGTTGGGCAACGGCTTTAGCTAAGTTGCTGACTGATAATCAGGTAGAAATCTATTGGTGGTTCAGAAATACCCCTGCCATGGAACATTTTCAGCAAAGGGGGCATAATCCGACTTATTTATCTAAATCTTTTTTTGACCTCAGCCGGATTACCTTTAGTGATTCGCTGCCTTTTGTGGTAGAAAATGCGGATGCAGTACTGCTGGCGACGCCTTCGGCCTATCTTCAGCAGGCGCTGGAGGTACTGCCACAAGATGCGCTAAAAGGTAAGCTGATAGTATCGGCTGTAAAAGGCATCCTGCCTGAGAGAACGGAGCTCATCAGTGACTATCTGCAAAGGGTGTTTAATATACCGCTGGAAAGGATTTACACGATTCTGGGGCCCTGTCATGCGGAAGAGGTCGCCAGTGAGAAATTGTCCTATCTGACCTTTTCAGGCGTAGAAACCGATACTTGCGCAAGTCTCGCATCGTTATTTCAGACACCGTATCTGAACACCAGGATCAATCATGATGTAATCGGCGTTCAGTATGCAGCGGTTATGAAAAATATATATGCCCTGGGCGCAGGTATTGCCCACGGCCTGGATTACGGCGACAACTTTTTAAGTGTTTTTATTGCGAATGCTGCCAGTGAAATGGAAGCTTTTTTAAAGAACATCACTGCTTGCCGGCACTTGCCTGAAACACCTAATTATGCCAGTTCCGTTTATTTTGGAGACTTATTAGTGACCTGTTATTCACTATACAGCCGCAACAGGATGTTTGGTACCATGATTGGCAAAGGCTATAGTGTCAAGGCCGCGCAATTGGAGCTGGGAATGGTGGCCGAAGGGTATAATGCCAGTAAATGTATCTTTGACCTGAATAAGCAGCTGGGTGCTACTATTCCTATTGCAGTAGCTGTTTACAGAATTCTTTGGGAGGGGCTGGCTGCCGGTGATGGCTTCCTGGCGCTGGAAGAGCTGTTGCAGTAGGCGTTCAGTTTTCTAGACGAATAGATCTACGGCGGTGCTATCTGCAAAATGCTTACCGGAACGGGTAAGTATTAAATGTTCTGCTGCAATTGTCAGCTGGCCTTTATTGATTGCGGGCTGCGCCTTTTGCTGTAGTGCCTTGGTGGCTATTGCGCCAAATCTTTCACTGAATTGGTGTAAGTCTAAGCCTTCCATTAGTCTGAGCTGGATCATGATCATTTCATTGATCTGATTGTCCTCACTTAATAGTTCTGTCGTAGATACGTTGTCTCCCTTTGTAATGCCCTGTATATATAACTGATTGTTTTCAATATTCCATTTTCTGGCATTCTTTCCGTCAAAGGAATGTGCGGCAGGCCCCAGCCCCAGATAGGAGATGCCTTTCCAATAGCTGCTGTTGTGCCGGCTTCTCTGGCCGGGTCTTGCCAGGTTGGAGATCTCGTAGTGTTCAAAACCCTGCGTCGCAGCAAAATCCATCAGCATATTAAAATGTCTTGCCTGTTTAGTGGTGTCAACCTGAGGGATCTTTCCCTTTTCGATCATCTTGAAAAGGGCCGTTCGGGGCTCCACAGTCAAGGCATAAGCGGACAGGTGAGGAACTCCCAGGTCTGCGGCTTTTTGGAGGTTATCCTGCCAGTCACTGTCACTCAGAAAGGGAGTGCCATAGATGAGATCCAGCGACATATTATGCATGCCTGCCTTTGTGGCCAGCTGAACTGCCTTATAGGCTTCTTCAGCGCTGTGTGCCCGGTTCATCCACTCCAGATCTTTTTGTACAAAGGACTGCACGCCAATACTGAGCCGGTTCACACCCGCGGCTTGCCAACCGTTTAGTGTGGCTTCATTAATATCGTCCGGGTTGGCTTCCAGTGTGATTTCTGCCGTATCGTCTACAGAATAAGTCTGCCGTATACAGTCAATCAATGCTGCTATCCAGGCTGGCGGTACAATAGAAGGGGTTCCTCCGCCAAAGTAGATCGTAGAGATGGCAGTATTTCCTATATAATCTCTTTGCAAGACAGCTTCTTTAAGAATACTGTCTATCATTTCCCGGGCGTTATAGCGCGTTGTAGAAAAATGAAAGTTACAATAATGGCAGGCTTTCCTGCAATAGGGTATATGTATATAAATGCCAGCCATATTTGAATAGGAGCTGCAAAGTTAAGGCATCTTAAGGACTATGTAAATTCATATCCACCTGCTGTCTCTTTGAGAAAAGCTGTAAAAGATAAAGCCACTCCGGTCTATGTTTTACATAGGGGAGTGGCTTTATCAAAAACTATGAACTTTGAAAGAATGACTATTCTTCCACGGATTTTACTTTTCCTTTGTTTTTAGCGATCACTTCTTCAGAGATATTGTTAGGAGCCGGAGCATAGTGATCGAATTCCATCGTAGAAGCGGCACGTCCGGAAGACAGTGAACGCAGCTGCGTTACGTAACCAAACATTTCGCTCAATGGAACTTTAGCTTTGATTACCTGTGCGTTACCACGGGTATCCATACCTTCCATCAGACCGCGACGACGGTTCAGGTCTCCGGTAACATCACCCATATATTGATCTGGCGTAGTGACTTCTACTTTCATGATCGGCTCAAGTAATACTGGTTTAGCTTTACGGCCGGCTTCACGGAAACCACTCTTCGCACAAAGCTCAAAGGACATGGCATCAGAGTCAACGTTGTGGAAGCTACCGTCGAAGATGCGGATCTTCATGTTGTCTACTGGATAGCCAGCCAGAACACCGGTAGTCATTGCAGTTTCAAAACCTTTCTGAATGGCAGGGATAAACTCACGAGGAATAGAACCACCAACGATGTTGTTCACAAATTGGAAGTGTTTACCTTCGTTTTCTTTCATCCACTCTTCTTCTGCAGGTCCCATCTCAAACTGAATGTCTGCGAACTTACCACGACCACCAGATTGTTTTTTCAGGACTTCACGATGCTGGATAGTTGCCTGGAAGGTTTCTTTGTAAGCTACCTGAGGGTTACCCTGGTTGACTTCTACTTTGAATTCTCTTCTCAGACGATCGATGATGATTTCAAGGTGCAGTTCACCCATACCACGAAGGATGGTCTGACCCGTATCTTCATCTGTATTCACGCGTAAAGTAGGATCTTCTTCTACCAGTTTAGCGATAGCCATACCCATTTTATCGACGTCAGCCTGTGTTTTAGGCTCAATGGCGATCGCGATTACCGGTTCTGGGATAAACATGTTTTCCAGAACAATCGGATGTTTCTCATCGCAAAGGGTATCACCGGTTTTGATTTCTTTAAATCCAACCGCAGCACCGATATCACCTGCTTCGATGAAGTCAACCGGATTTTGCTTGTTGGCGAACATTTTCATGATACGGCTGATACGCTCGTTCTTACCACTTCTTACATTCAGTACATAAGAACCTGCGTCCAGATGACCGGAATATACGCGGAAGAAGGCCAGACGGCCTACAAACGGGTCAGTCATGATTTTGAAAGCAAGGGCTGCAAATGGTTCTTTTGCATTTGGCTTACGTACCAATACTTTTTCAGGATCATTAGGGTCGTGTCCTTCGATTGCTTCAACGTCAGCAGGAGAAGGTAAATAACGACAAACGGCATCCAGTGCAGTCTGTACCCCTTTGTTCTTGAAGGAAGAACCGCACATCATCGGGATAATGCTCAGATCGATACAGGCTTTTCTGATGGCTTCATGGATTTCATCTTCGCTGATACTGTTCGGATCGTCAAAGAATTTTTCCATTAAGGACTCATCATACTCAGCAACAGATTCGATCAGCTGGGCACGCCAGTGTTCTACTTCCTCGGCCATATCTTCAGGGATAGGTACTTCGGTATACGTCATACCTTCAGTAGAATCATCCCAGATAATACCAATATTTTTGATCAGGTCTACTACACCTTTAAAGTTGTCTTCGGCACCGATCGGCAGCTGCAGGGGAACGGCATTTGCTCCCAGCATTTCTTTTACCTGATTTACCACATTCAGGAAGTCTGCACCGGAACGGTCCATTTTGTTTACAAAACCGATACGTGGAACTTTGTAACGGTTTGCCTGACGCCAAACTGTTTCAGATTGAGGTTCCACACCATCAACAGCGGAGAAAAGAGCGATCAGACCATCCAGCACACGCATGGAACGTTCTACCTCAACGGTAAAGTCAACGTGACCTGGAGTGTCGATGATATTGAAACCGTATTTTTTCGTTGCAGCAGTAGGCTGGCCATTGTCGGTTGGGAAAGGCCATTGGCAGCTAACGGCTGCAGAAGTAATAGTAATACCTCTTTCTTTTTCCTGTTCCATCCAGTCAGTAGTCGCACCACCATCATGCACTTCACCGATTCTGTGAATCATACCAGTGTAACGCAAAATACGCTCAGTTGTAGTGGTCTTACCGGCATCGATATGCGCAGCAATACCGAAATTGCGCTGTAATTTTAAATCCGCCATATAATTTTTGTTTTATAAATTGTTCAAAAAACTGCCTAAAATGACCTGAATTTGCCTTTTATACGGTTTTTAAGGCGCAAAGGTAATAAAATTGATTCAATTCAAAGTTAATTTACCGGGATATTTTGGCCGCTTGTCAGCTAACGTTGGGGGAGGGATCAATTAATATTTGTCCGGCAAAGAACATACTGTCTGAATCCCTTAATAATAGGTGGGGCCCCGGTAAATCTTTTTGTTTTATTTTACTATTTTTGCCGCCGTCAAGCATAGGAACATTCAAAATTACGTTCAAAATACGATTCAAGTATGTTTAATAATTTATCGGATCGCCTGGAATCCGCCTTTAAAAACCTCAAGGGTGAGGCAAGGATTTCTGAATTAAATATCGCCAATACCGTTAAAGATATCCGTCGCGCGTTATTAGATGCAGACGTTAACTATAAGATTGCCAAGGAGTTCACAGATAAAGTGAAGGCAAAGGCAACGGGGGAAAAGGTCATTAATGCCATTAGCCCGGGCCAGTTAATGGTCAAGATCGTTCAGGATGAGCTCACAGAACTCATGGGGGGGACGGAAGCCAGTTTTGATACCAATGCCAATCCGACCATTATACTGATCGCCGGGCTACAGGGTAGCGGTAAAACCACTTTCTCCGGAAAGTTGTCTAACTATCTGAAAACCAAGAAAGGAAAGCGTCCCTTGTTGGTCGCTGCAGATATATACAGGCCGGCGGCCATCGATCAGCTCCATGTGTTAGGGGAGCAGGTTGGCGTCGAGGTATTTAGTGAAAGGGAAAACAAAGACGCTGTTTCTATTGCCAAAAACGCACTGGCCTATGCTAAACAACATGCTAAGAATGTAATTATTATAGATACTGCCGGCCGACTGGCGGTAGACGAAGTAATGATGACAGAGGTGGCTAATATCAAAAATGCCATCAACCCGAATGAAATTCTTTTTGTAGTGGACTCTATGACCGGGCAGGATGCGGTAAATACAGCCAAAGCCTTTAATGACCGTCTGGATTTCAGCGGCGTTGTCCTCACAAAACTGGATGGTGATACACGTGGTGGTGCGGCACTCAGTATTAAGTATACGGTCGACAAGCCTATTAAATTTGTCAGCAGCGGGGAGAAAATGGATACCCTGGATGTATTCTACCCGGAAAGAATGGCACAGCGTATTCTGGGTATGGGTGATATTACTTCCCTTGTCGAAAAAGCACAGGAGCAATACGACGAAGAAAAAGCTAAAAAACTGGAAAAGAAAATCCGGAAGAATCAATTTGATTTTCAGGATTTTATCGACCAGCTGCAAACCATCAAGCGGATGGGTAATCTTAAAGACATTATGGGCATGATCCCGGGTGTCGGTAAGGCCATGAAAGATGTAGATATCAGCGATGATGCATTTAAAGGGGTGGAGGCAATTATCAATTCTATGACCCCTTTTGAAAGAGCAAATCCTGACAGTATTGATCCATCCCGCAGGCAGCGTATCGCCAAGGGCGCCGGAAAGGAACTCCATGAGGTGAACGCCTTTATGAAACAATTCGATCAGATGCGTCAGATGATGAAAATGATGAATAAGATGCCAATGGCAGGTATGATGGGTGGTATGGGTGGCCTCAAACGCAGGTAATTTTGGGGTTGGTATATGATATTATTGACGGAGGTACAATTTAATCTTTTTAAAACCATACCATTCGAATAGAAATTGTACCTTTAGTAGTATAATTAGATCTATTTACTAATCAGATGGTTATCTAAAATATTTTCCTATGATTCAACGTATTCAGACTTTCTGGCTGCTGGTGGTCGTTATATTGGCAGCACTTTCCCTGAAATTTGGATTTTATGTGGGTACCTGGATAAGCGAAGGTGTACAGCACCCGCAGATCATGCTGAACGGTCATAACCCTTCTATTCTGGTTTTCGCTACGACGATTGTATTATTAGTGGTCAGCCTGATTGCCATTTTCATGTATAAGAATAGAAAGCAGCAGTTAATGCTGGTGATTGTAGATCTGTTACTGAGCATTGCTCTTTTTATTTTTTACTATCAGGAAATCAATTCACATTTTCTGCCAGGCAGCGGTACATTAACACTGACCTCGGTATTTGTATTTCTTTTGCCGATTTTTATCATCATGGCGATGCGCGGCATCGGAAAAGACATTCGTCTTCTGAAACGCGCTGACAGATTAAGAGGATAGGGCTTTAACCTGTCTGAAAAGCATAAATATATGATGCGTAGAAAACTACAAACTCTTTTGTTGGGTATCGTTTTAACAGGTATCACACAGTCTGCTATGGCCTGGGGGCTGACGGGTCACAGGATCATTGCAGAAATTGCCCAGCGGCATTTGTCAAAAAAAGCCGCAAAGAACCTGCAAAAACTGATCGGAAAGGCGCCACTGGCTTTCTGGGCCAATTGGCCGGACTATATTAAATCCGATACAACCGATAAGTGGAAACAGACCGGCCCCTGGCATTATGTGGACTTACCGGGCCATCTGGATAAAGCAGACTTCATAAAAAACCTGGAAGCACTGGAAGGTAAAAATCTGTACACACAGATCCCTGAAATGGAAAATCTTTTAAAGAATAAAAACCTTCGATTAGAACAGCGGCAGATCGCGCTTAGATTCTTGATCCATTTTATAGGCGACCTGCATCAACCACTGCATGTCGGCAGAGACGAGGATGCAGGCGGTAATAAAATTAAAGTGACTTGGTTTAGCAGCCCGTCTAATCTGCATACGTTGTGGGACAGCCAGTTAATCGATTACCAAAAATGGAGCTATACTGAATATGCGACCAATATAGATACGGTAAATGCAGATCAGGTTGCGCAGATCCAGGCAGGTACGCTGGAAGATTGGTTTTTTCAATCCCATCAACTCTCTGATGTGATTTATGATAAAACACCGGACGGGGCCAACCTGAGCTATAATTACAACTATTTATTCTTTGACCGTTTAAATGAACAGCTATTGGATGGCGGTCTTAGATTGGCCAGGGTCCTTAACGAGATCCTGGGATAAGTTTATCGGCCTGTCACTTAAGAAGGTTCAGGCGGAAAAGCTAACATTAAAAAGGGCAACGCGGAAGATTCCGTTTGCCCTTTTTAATGTTTAGGAGATCGATTAAGATCTGTCAAATTCATTATTCCAGTCCGCGGACAGCTTATTGATTTTTTCCTGTACGGAGTCTTTCAGACTCTCTTTGTAGTTTTTGTATTTATCTGCATAACTGTTTTCACCGGTTCCCAAAATCTGGGTGGCCAGTAGTCCTGCGTTTTTAGCGGCATTAAGGGCAACGGTTGCGACAGGTACGCCATTAGGCATCTGCAGAATAGACAGGACGGAATCCCAACCGTCGATTGAGTTGGATGATTTGATGGGTACGCCAATTACAGGTAAATGTGTCAGAGAGGCAATCATGCCAGGCAAATGCGCCGCGCCACCGGCACCGGCAATAATTACTTTGATGCCCCGGTCTGCAGCTCCCTGTGCATATTGAAACATTCTTTCAGGTGTCCGGTGTGCAGAAACGACTGTCAGTTCATAGGGTACGTCAAAATGTTTAAGGATTTGTGCCGCATCCTGCATGACTTTAAGGTCGCTGTCACTGCCCATGATAATCCCTACCTTTGCTGTTGGTTGTGTATCTGCTATTGCCATTGTGTGTTTTTTTCTTGCCCTGTAAAATTGTTCCCGACCCGCTGCGAACGGTAAGCTGATCATTAAGGATAGATGAGCTTAGCTGTTGCTATGCCTGCCATCTTCTTCCTCTTCATCGTCTTCTTCGTCTTCATCTTCATCAACATCTTCGTCTTCTTCGTCATCCTCATCCTCATCTTCGTCATCCTCATCCTCATCTTCGTCATCCTCATCCCCCTCATCTTCATCTTCATCTTCATCGTCGTCATCTTCATCGTCATCATCGTCATCGTCATCCCCCTCATCATCATCTTCATCATCATCATCATCGTCTTCGTCATCATCGTCTTCGTCATCATCGTCTTCGTCATCATCATCGTCATCATCCTCATCTTCTTCCTTCTCATCTTCGCCTTCCTCTGATGCTGTCAATCCCTCATGCGCTTCAAGATCCGCCAATTCATCCTCTTGACTGTCCTGTTCTTTATCTTCCTCTGTGTGTTCTGCGGCCTCATCTTCACTGATGGCAGTTTGCGTAATATTTGCTTTAATATCACTCAAGTCCGGATGCAATGCATGTTCCATGTCTGTTGATGCTTCCTGGGTGGATTCCCTGTTTTGCTCATCGGAGAGTTCAAGCTCCAGTATCTCATCATTATCATCGGTAGAAGACTCGCCTGGTATAAAAGGCCGTGTGTCTGTCTGATCATCCGGTGCTTGCTGCTGGTCGAACTTGCTGAATATACCAAAGTCCGCATTTTCCTCTACATTCCTTTGCTGTAGCGTAGGTTCGATCTGTTCGGCTAATACTTCCTTGATCTTAGGCAGGTCTGAGGCGGTGTTCAGCCCAAAGTAGTCCATAAAGCTCTTGGAGGTTTCATAGATCAGTGGTTTGCCGGGCATCTCTTCATTTCTGCCAGAGATAATGATCAGTTCTTTTTCCAGGAGTTTCTGAACACTGTAATCGCTGTTTACGCCACGAATACTTTCTATTTCTCCTTTAGTGATCGGTTGCTTATAAGCTATAATGGAAAGCGTTTCCAACGCTGCATTGGAGAGCTTTTTCAGGAACTTTCCTCCATTGAGCTGTGCAATAGTTGTATGAAAGGCAGGTTTGCTTAAAAACTGCCAGCCGCCGCCACTTTGAAATACTTCAAACGGATAGAAGTCTGAACTGTATTTCTCCCGGATACCTTCCAGAGCGGTTTCTACCTGGTCCAGTGTGATTTGTTGTTCCATAAAGCCGAAGGCGTTATTGATCAGATCTACCAGATCCAGGCTGGTTAATGGCCGGTCACTGGCAAAGATCAGGGCTTCAATGTGGGGTATGATTTCACTTAACTCCATAACTTATCGTAAACTAAAACTGCAAGTCAAAAACTTGCAGTCTATAAAAGATTGTAATTTGTCAATAACTAAAGATAAGGAGAAGATTTGATTTGTCGGGGTAAATCTTCTGTTTCTGCTCCCGATACCTTTGACAGCCGTAATCCATGCCGTCTATCCCTGAAGTGCTGCGGCACCACTTACGATCTCTGTCAATTCCGTAGTGATAGCGGCCTGACGGGCACGGTTATAGGAAATTTTCAGGTTACGCAGGATTTCGTTGGCATTTTCACTGGCCTTATCCATGGCGGTCATACGAGCACCATGTTCGCTGGCCTGTGCATCCAGCACTGCTTTATATAATTGTGTATTGAGGATCTTCGGCATTAGCTGTGCAACGAGCTCTTCTTTGGCCGGATCAAAAATAAAGTCTACATTTTTTTTATCTCCCTTACTTTCGATCTTGGGGATGGGTAAGAACTGTTCTACTGCATAGCGCTGCACGGCGGCATTTACAAATTCGCTGTAAACAATGTCGATCGCATCAAAAGTCTTATTTTCAAAAGCCTTGATAGCAGCTTGTGCGGCTTGTTGGACGTTTTCGAAGCTCAGATTGATAAACAGGTCTTTATACGTCGCATCGGTTCTGTAACCGGCTTTGCTTAATGATTCAAACCCTTTCTTGCCGATGTTCCAGATCGTAACATTTCCTTTGTCCATTGCTGCCTTATATTTTGTCGTGGCGGCCTGTTTGGCGGCCTTTACAATATTGGCATTATAGGCACCGGCGAGCCCACGGTCACTGGTGATCACGATCAACAGCACATTTTCTATTTCTCTATGATCTGCAAGCTGGATATTGGATTCTCCACTCAGGCTGCTGACGATATTACTCAGCACTTCCTGTAGTTTCTGGGCATAGGGTCTCATCTGTGTAATTGCCTCCTGCGCACGGCGTAATTTGGCTGCGCTGACCATTTTCATGGCTTTGGTAATTTGCTGTGTGGATTGCACAGACTGGATCCTGTTACGTACTTCTTTTAATTGGCCTGACATGGATTCTCAATTTGGCTGCAAAAGTAACCAAAACCATTCAATCAGACAAAATTTGGCCTTATTTTCAGTGAAACGGCCGCCATTTTTTTGTAATGATATTATTATAATGTGTAAATTCCCTGACTTATATGTGGTTTCAGGTGATTTTTAATAAGGATTCCTCCCAATCCATACCAGAATGGTGCGTGCAAAACTGCCCTGAAAATGGAATTTGCTTACAGTAAGGATTATGAGCTGAATTTGGGCAGGTGGGCGGTAGGAGCGCAGCCGCCCACAAAAAATAAATAAGCCGCTTTTATAAAAATCGTCAATGACCACTGCTATTTTAACAGCCTGCTTTATCTGAACCGTTAAAATGGCTGCCTGGTTCTATTTGAGATGAAGCGGCTCAGGTGGCTGACCAGGAGGCCTCAATCTCACTGCAGGCCGGGCTTTTATTCCCAAATTATTCCCTACATTTGCAACCGCGAAAACTGTCAATTTGGCCTGTAGAAGTGATAAGCATTGTTTTTGACTGCATTTTTAAGAATAATGACCTATTTTGGCACTTTCAGGCTAAAAATCGAGATCTAACAATTATAAAAGTAAATTAATGAAAGGCATATTAAGCAGGCTGCTCGGTGGCAATAAATCGGAAAAGGATGTTAAGAAGATTCAGCCGCAGGTAGCTGAGATCAATCAGCAATATGAAAAACTGCAATCTCTTTCTAACGATGAGCTCCGTGCAAAAACGGAAGAATTCAAGGGAAGGATTAAAGATCACCTCAATGATATAGACCAGACAATTAAATCCAAACAGGAAGCAGCCGAGGCTTTGCCATCTGCCGATATGGTCGGCAGGGATAATCTGTACCGGGAAATCGATGAGTTGAAAAAAGAGCGCGATAAAAAGATCGAAGATATCCTGAATATTTTATTACCGGAAGCGTTTGCCGTTGTCAAGGAAACTGCCCGGCGCTTTAAAGAAAATGATGAGGTGGTATCCAGAGCAACTGATCTGGACAGACAGCTGGCTGTGCATAAAAGCTATATGCGCATCGATGGAGAAAATGTAACCTACAATACCAGCTGGGAGGCGGCAGGTGTGCCTGTTTCCTGGAATATGCTGCATTATGATGTCCAGCTGATCGGGGGTGTCGTATTGCATCAGGGTAAGATCGCAGAAATGGCGACCGGTGAAGGTAAGACTTTGGTATCTACCCTGCCTGCCTATCTGAATGCACTGGCTGGAGAAGGCGTACATATTGTAACGGTGAATGATTATCTGGCCCGTCGTGACAGTGAGTGGAACGGCCCTGTTTACGAATGGCTTGGCCTGACTGTTGATTGTATTGATAAGCACCAGCCCAATACGCCTGCCAGAAGAAATGCTTACCTGTGTGATATTACTTATGGAACCAATAATGAATTTGGTTTTGACTACCTGAGGGATAATATGGTACATAACCCGGATGAGATGGTACAGCGTAAGCACCATTATGCCATGATCGATGAAGTGGATAGTGTCCTGATCGATGATGCCCGTACGCCACTCATTATCTCCGGCCCGGTAGGTAAAGATAACTCTACACAGCTTTTCTTTGATTATAAGGACCGTGTTGCACAATTAGTCGGCCGTCAAAGGCAGCTTTGTAATAATTTTTTGATTGAAGCAAAAAAGAAAATTGCTGAGGGCAACGATGATGTAAAAGAAGGGGGCGGGGGACTGGCCCTGTTCAGGGCACACAGAGGGCTTCCCAAGACCAGCAGCCTGATCAAATACCTCAGTGAGCCTGGTATTCGCCAGAAGCTCCAGAAGGTTGAAAACTATCACCTGGCTGACCAGCAAAGGGAAATGCCTAAGGCAGACGCCGAATTATTATTTTACATTGATGAAAAAAATAACACAGTTGAGCTGACTGATAAGGGTATTAAAGCCATGACGGGGCTGAACGAAGATCCTACTTTCTTTGTATTACCGGACATTGCTACAGAGCTGGCAGGCGTTGAAAAAGATGAGCAGCTTTCTGTTGAAGATAAACTGGCCCGCAAGGAACAACTTTATAATGAATACAGCGCTAAAACAGAGCGTATCCATACTGTTCAGCAATTGCTCAAAGCCTATACCTTGTTTGAAAAGGATGATGAGTATGTTGTCATGGACGGACAGGTGAAAATCGTTGACGAACAAACAGGGCGTATTATGGAGGGCCGTCGTTATTCCGACGGACTGCATCAGGCCCTGGAAGCGAAGGAGAATGTGAAGATCGAAGCCTCCACTCAGACTTATGCAACGGTTACCCTGCAGAATTATTTCAGGATGTACCACAAGCTCAGCGGGATGACTGGTACGGCGGAAACAGAGGCTGCGGAACTCTGGGAAATCTATAAACTGGATGTGGTGAGTATCCCCACCAATGTGCCGGTGATCAGGCAGGACCAGCACGATCTGGTATATAAGACCAAGCGTGAAAAATATGGTGCTGTTATCAACAAGATCGTCGAATACCGGGAAGCAGGCCGTCCTGTACTGGTAGGTACGACTTCGGTTGAGATCAGTGAACTTTTGAGCCGTATGCTGCGCCAAAAACAGATTCCCCATAATGTATTGAATGCTAAACAACACGGTAAAGAGGCGCAGGTGGTAGCAGAAGCGGGGCTTCAGGGCGCCGTTACGATCGCTACCAATATGGCTGGCCGTGGTACGGATATTAAATTGGGAGAAGGTGTGAAAGGCGCGGGCGGTCTGGCCATCATTGGTACAGAACGACATGATAGCCGCCGTGTGGACTTGCAGTTGCGTGGCCGTGCCGGTCGTCAGGGGGATCCGGGATCTTCTCTGTTCTATGTCTCTTTGGAGGATGACCTGATGCGTATGTTTGGCAGTGAGCGTATCGCCAAAGTCATGGACTTTGCTGGTTATAAAGAAGGAGAGGCTATTGAAAGTGGTATGATCACTAAGTCTATTGAAAGAGCACAGAAAAAAGTAGAAGAGAATAACTTCGGTATCCGTAAGCACTTGCTGGAATATGACGATGTCATGAATAAGCAGCGTACGGTGATCTATACTAAGCGCAACCATGCCCTGTTTGGAGAAAGGCTGGCGCTGGATATTGACAGTGCGTTCTATTATGCCGCTGAAATGCTGGTGGTCAATCACAAGGAAACCAACGATTATGAAGGGTTCCGTCTGGGTGTGATCGTTCATTTTGCGCTCGACACAAAAATTACAGAGGCTGCCTTTGGTAAGAGTAATATCAGCGAATTAACGGAAGAGCTCTATACGGAGGCATTTGAAAATTATCAGCGTCACCGTGAAGAGATCTCTAAGACTGCATTTCCGGTATTCGAAAATATCCGTAAAGTTCAGGGGGACAGAATTGAAAATGTAGTGGTACCGTTTGCCGATGGCAGAAAGGCGCTGCAGGTACTGGCTCCGATGCAGAAAACGCTGGATTCAAAAGGCATGGAACTGGTAAATTCCCTGGAAAAAACGTTGATGCTTGGCTTTATTGATGATGCCTGGAAAGAACATCTGCGTTCTATGGATGATCTGAAACAAAGTGTCCGTACGGTACAGTATGAACAAAAAGATCCGCTGGTCATCTATAAGCAGGAAGCCTTTGGCCTGTTCTCTAAAATGAATAGCCAGGTGAATGTGGAGATTGTGACTTTCTTGTCTCATTCAAATATCCCGGTGGAGGTTCAGCAGGGTAACGGAGGTCAGATCCATGAAGGTCATGAGCAGAAAACAGATTTAAGCAAGTTGAATGTAAATAAAGAAGCAGTGGACGCTGCCGGCAGTGATTATGCGGCCAATGAAAATGATTACTACGATCCCAGCGAAAATGTAAAACAACAGCCTGTTGTGGCAGGACCTAAGATCGGACGTAATGATCCCTGTCCTTGTGGCAGTGGTAAGAAATATAAAAACTGTCATGGCAAAGACGCTTAATGGGTTTTAAAGCAGTCCGGTTAAGGCAGGGAAGATAGCATCAGCTCACTCTATTAAAGACTTAACCGTCTATAATTCAGAGGGGTAAATAATATAAAGGCGCGTTGTACTCGGAATCTTATCTGATTGCAACGCGCTTTTTCTTGTCAGGAAAATGAAAAAAAAAGTAAAAAATAGTTGATACAATGTAAAGTATGTTTTACTTTTGTGTAAAATATACACTCATGAAGTCTCAATTATTATTACCTTACCGATATAAGAGAATCGGCTGGATTATTTTGATACCTTGTCTGGTACTGGGTCTGTTGAAATGGGCCATTATTAATGATCATCAGACGCTGACCTATGTCGTGAATATTTACTATAAAAACGTCTTTTTTGATATTGTAACGACAGTGCTTGTTGCAGGTATTCTTGCCGGGGCCCTGCTGGTGGTCTTTTCTAAAGAGAAACAGGAAGATGAGTTTATTGAGAAACTGAGGCTTTCTTCTTTTGGTTGGGCCATACTCATCAATTACCTGATTCTGTTTTTCTGCAACTTGCTCTTTTACGGTTGGAGTTTTTTAAATATCATTGCAGTGAATATGTTTACAACCTTGTTGTTTTACATCATCCGATTTAATTATCTGCTCATACGCAGCAAGCGTTCTTAAATATGATAAGCACACTCAAAGTAGAAAGAGCCATTAAGGATATCACCCAGGAAGAACTTGCCCGTATTATCGGGGTGAGCAGGCAGACCATTAACGCTATAGAAAAGAAAAAGTATGTGCCTTCGACCGTTCTGGCACTTAAAATTGCGCGGTATTTTGAAAAACCTGTCGAAGCAATATTTAAGCTGGAAACAGAGGATTAGTGGAAAAAATACGCAGGTTTTTGTTATTATGTCAGTCATATTTTTTCTTTTTCTGTGTTAGGCTATAGATATTTTACCTATTTTGTCGGCTCATTTGAATCACCAAACAGCAGAACACAAAAAAGATGAAACATTCATGGCTCTATAGACCGGCTATTTATTTGACGGGTGCCCTGGCCTTTCTGTCCGGCATTTTCCCTTCAGTTTATGGACAAAAGACAGCAAAGCGGCCCAATATAATTTTTATTATGGCGGATGATCTGGGATATGGCAGCCTGGGCTGCTACGGCCAGACGAAGATACAAACACCCAATATTGATGCTTTGGCGAACAATGGTCTTAAGTTTACCCAGTATTATGCAGATCCGATCTGCAGCCCTTCCAGATGCGGACTATTGACTGGCAAGGATATGGCACACGCCTATATCCGGGATAATTATGAGATCGGGGGATTTGATTTCTCTGATGAAGGAGAGCGGGGCCAGATGCCGCTGCCTTTAAATACCGTGACCTTTCCCGGCCTGATGCAAAATAACGGTTACGCTACTGCACTGATCGGCAAATGGGGATTGGGTGGTCCAAATTCAACAGGGGTACCTACCAGGCTCGGCTTTTCTTATTTTTTCGGATACCTGGGGCAAAGACAGGCGCATAATTATTATCCCACGCACCTGTGGCGAGGCACCGACCGTGTAGATTTAGGTAATGCCTATTTTTCGCCCCATCAATCTTTCCCCAAAGGCGAAGACCCCAATAAGAGGGCTAACTATGCCAGATATAGCGGAAAGGTATATTCCTGTGATACGATGGCCAGTGATGCCATCCGTTTTATCAGGGAACATAAAGACCAGCCCTTCTTTCTGGAATTTTCTCCCACTATACCTCATGTGGCCTTGCAGGTGACGCTAAGTGCGCTAAAAAGATATGAGGGTATGTTTGATGACAAGCCTTCCCCCAATAATGGTTATTTACCTTCATTCAGGCCAAGGCAAACCTACGCTGCCATGATCTCTTTGCTGGATGACTATGTCGGTCAGATCATGCAGACTTTGAGGCAAGAGGGGCTGACTGAAAATACGCTGGTTGTCTTTACCAGTGATAACGGGGCGCCCGACGGGGAAGGAGGGGCACCTACCAGATATTTTAAGGCCAACGGTGACTGGCGGGGATTCAAGGGAGATGTCTTTGAAGGAGGCATCCGCGTGCCGATGATCGCCAGCTGGCCCGCCCAGATAAAACCAGGTACCGTAACGGATCATCCAACGACGATCTGGGATATGTTCGCTACCTTCTGTGCGCTTTCTAATACAACAATCCCACAGAACAGTGCAGGGGGAGCAGTAGAGACGCAGGGGATATCCATTGAACCGCTATTAACGGGCAAAGCGGAGCAGCCGTCCCATCCCTATCTGTATTGGGAGCTGGCCAGCCATCATAACGGAGAACAGGCCGTTCGCATGGGCGACTGGAAGGCAATAAGATTAGGCGCTAAAAAAGACCCTGAGGCACCTATTGCGTTGTATAATCTAAAATCAGATCCCGCTGAACAGCACGATCAGGCTGCCCGGCATCCGGACCTGGTGAAAAAAATGGATGAGATCATGAAGCGCCGGGTGCTGTCGCATCTCAATGACTGGAACTTTGAATATCCTTCAGAAGAGTAGTGAGGTGAACAGGCATGGTAATAATAAAGCCCTGTTGATGGATGTAAGATATATCAATCAACAGGGCTTTGATCTGCCTTTCCGCGTTATTTATTTTTGTGACTGGCTCAGGCTACCTTCATCGGCACTTGGACCATAGCTTGGCGGGATGGGCACATCGTTTAACCGGAGGTATACGCCCATTTGCGCCCGGTGGTGTACGATCTGGCAATAAACCATACGCAGCGTTTCCAGTTTGTTGTCAGTAGCAAGTATTATATCCCCATTACGAAGCGTCCAGGTTTTTTCTAATACGGATTCTTGCCCTTCCTCTAAGGCTGCATGACCTTTCGCGTAGCATTGGTCATATAGCTTTAAAAGATCTGTTGTGTTGTTAATCACAGTTGGCGTATAATCCATTGTGGCAAAATCCAGTCCGTCGGTATGGAATACCATATCTACCCATGACGGCAACTCGGCCAGATGCGTGGCCAGGGTTCTTACTGTCATACTTCTGGGGTGTGGCTTCCAGTCATAAATGGTGTCGGGAATGCGGGAAAGCATTTCTCTTGTGGTGATCGTTTCTTTTTCAAATTCCTTAAGAAGTACCGGGATAATATTCATCGTATTAAATTTTTAGGTTCAGTAGCAAAGTAACAAACCCCTACTGACAACCCTATGGCAGTCCGGTTTATAAAAAATAAAAAAAATAAAAATTAGCCGTCAGTAGGTTAAGGGAGCCTTATATAATTGCTCTGCTTAATATTTAACAGGCAGGTTTGCCATAAAGTGGCTGACCGGTAAATGGTCTTTTTTCTGGAATTCAGTGCCGGGCTCCCTGATCTTCAATACCCGGTTTAGCTTAAAATCCCGGTAATCCGCTCTTAAATGGCACCAGGCAATGACATGCCATCCAAAGGCGTAAAAAACGAGGCCTATGGGTTCGATCAGCCGCAGGCTCTCCTGATCATTCCTGTCTTTGTAGCTGATCTCCAGCTGCCTTTTATAAGCAATGGAATTTTGAACAGCAGGGATAAAATTCTCTTTAAGTTGCCACATATCATGGAACTGCAGATGGGTGCTGGCATCCAGTACTTCCAGAAAATCCTGCTGACTGCCTTTCATGACGGATTTGATCTTGGTCATGGCACTTCCATATCCGGTTGCAGTGGCTTTGTCCGCTAACGCACGTACCATTTTTTCCATTAATAGCAATGCGCTGGCTTCTTCGGTGCTAAAGGCCACCGGGGAAAGGAAAAAACCGGATACGATAAAATACCCCCTGCCGTTCTCGTGGCTGATTGGAATGCCGGAGGCAATGAGTGCTTTGATATCGCGGTAAACTGTTCTCAGACTGATCTCAAATTTCTCACTGATCTTTTCTGCAGGCACAAATTTTTTGGACTGCAAATGGACGAGTATTGCAAAGAGTCGATCTAGTCTGTTCACGCTATTGGCTGGTATTTTGAAAGGTGTCTAATTTTTACGGAATGCCCATTTGATGAGTTCTTTCCAGGTGGGCTTTTTGCCATACATCAGGATACCGGTCCGGTAAATTTTACCGGCAAACCAGGTGGTAAATATAAAGGAGCCGAATAACAGGATAATACTTAAAGCCAGTTCCCACCAGCTGACGGCATCAGGCACTCCCTGGGTCACACGGGCCATCATTACAATGGGCGAGGTGAGCGGAAACAGACTGCCAAATACTGCCAGACCGCTTGTGGGATTATTGACTGCCTGCATCATAATAACAAAGCCAATGATGATGGGCAGTGTAATAGGAAGTTGCAGCCCCTGTGCATCCTGCTGGCCGTCACTGACAGAACATCCGATCGCGGCAAACAAGGACGCATAGATAAAGTATCCGCCCAGGAAATATACAAAGAACATGGTAATGATCAGGGGAAAGTTGATGGTGCCCAGTGCCTGCATAACGGCTGCCATATCTGCGCCGGAGGCATTGGCGTCCATGACGCCTGAACTCACCATATGGCTGGCCTCAGGGAAGAGAATCGGTATTAATAAAAAACGAAGGCCGACGCCAAGAACAATCCAGATTAAAAACTGCAGTAATCCAACGGCGCCAATACCCAGAATCTTGCCCATCATCAGTTCAAAGGGCTTAATGCTGCTGATGACGATCTCTGCAATACGGCTGACTTTTTCTTCCATCACACCTCTCATGACAGATGTGCCATACAGCAGCAGGATCATATAGATCAGAATACCACAAAAAATACCCACACCATAACTGACACCTGCGCGCATGCCGGAATCATTTTTATCATTGACGTTGACGAAGTCTACCTTGTTCTCTGCCTTTGCTTTTTTCAGCAGCTCCTGTGAAACAGGCAAGGCATCCATTTTTAGCTTTTCCAGCCTGGACTGAATAGCAGATGTAATAGACTCCCTGGTCATGATGCCTATTTTTGAACCGGTGATCAGATTTATCTGATCATCCAGAGTGGCATCCGCCGGTACAATGATATAGCCGTCAATGGCTTTCTGTTTGGCCTTCGACTCGAGTTCCGTCTGGCTGACACCGGTGGAAAACTGATAAGTCACATCTTTTGAATCTGCGGCAATCGTATCTTTAAACAAGCCTGCATTATCCACAACCATGATTTTTGTCTTGGAAGTGCTGTGGATACTAAAATAGAAAATGGCGGCGTAAATAGCGAATATTAATATGGGAAGTCCGATGGTGACCAGCAGAAAGGTTTTCTTCTGAACCCGGGACATAAACTCTCTTTTTAAAACTAAGAATATCTTATTCATGATGCATCAGGCATTTAAATGTTGTGGAAACTGCGGGTAACGGCATTGGTACCATGTACCAGACGGATAAAGATCTCATTCAAAGAAGGCAGGATCTCTCCAAAATGCTGCACCTGAATATTTTGATCCAGAAAATAACGTAAAAGATCATTACCTGTATAACCATCGTGAATACGGACGATCATCTTATTTTCTGCCTGGTTGATAGGCTCAAAAATAGCAGAGGCGGCAATCTGATCTGCCGCTTTATCCAGTTTTAACTCATACAAGTTCTCTTTATATTGTTGTCTGATCGCTGAAACCTTGCCATCCAGCACTTTTTTACCCAGATTAATCAGGGCGATCTGGTCGCAGATCTCTTCCACCTGTTCCATACGGTGTGTAGAGAAAATAATGGTGCTGCCCTGCTTTGCCAGTTCAAAGATCTGATCTTTGATCAGGTTGGCATTGACCGGATCCAGGCCACTGAAGGGTTCATCTAAAATAATGAGTTTGGGCTGATGCAGCACAGTAATGACAAATTGTAATTTCTGGCTCATGCCTTTACTGAGATCTTCTACTTTTTTATCCCACCAGGTCTGCATTTCCAGCCGTTCAAACCAATACTTGATCTTGGCGATCGCATCTGTATGGGAGAGGCCCTTTAGTTTGGCCAGAAACAGTGCTTGTTCACCAATTTTCATCTTTTTATAGAGGCCTCTTTCCTCAGGCATGTAACCTATTTGCTGGATATCATTTTCCGGATCGAACCTTTTACCGTCAAAGGTGATTGTACCTTCATCCGGGTAAAATATCCCGGTAATCATACGCAGTAAGGTGGTTTTGCCGGCGCCATTCGGGCCCAGAAGGCCAAATATATGACCGGGTTCTATTGAAAAACTAACGTCGTCGACTGCCTTTTGGGTTGCGTAATATTTCTTTAAATGCGAAAGCTCAAGTATTGCCATAGTTGTTTTAATTAGCTATGACGAAAATAACACACTTTTTGCCATTTTGTTAACAAGCGGGCATTTATCCTGATATTATTTGATAAAAGTATGATCTTTAAGGATAAATGGTAACAAAAAGGGCCGGCCTGACGGCCCGCCCTTTTGCTTCATAAACTATATAACTCAACTAATTATCTCCGCTGCTGTCTGCATCATTATCCAGTCTTAAAGGATAACCATAAATAGCGTCGCCGTCGGGATAAATACCTCTTAACTGCAGTAATCCAGAGCTTTCTTCCAGGATTTTACGCACTTCATCTGCCTTCGTGACCGTATGGCCGTTGATGCTGATAATGATAAAACCATTCTGGATCTTCGCCTTTTTAAACGCACCCTCTCTGAGGTTACTTACCTGTACACCGCCCCGCAGACCATATTTACCTGCCTGGTCTGGCGTGAGTGTGGTCAGGTCTGCTCCTAATTTGCTGGAAGAAGCCTCTTCAGCCGTCATTTGTTTATAGGTGCCGATGCTGTTTTTAAGCGTGAGGCTGGTTTGCTGCTCCTTACCATCTCTCATATAAGTAACACTCAGCTTGTCGCCGGGTTTCTTGTCACCCATAACAGCGGACATCTGGCCGGAGTTAAGGATCGGCTTACCGTTGATGGCGGTAATGACGTCTCCTTTTTTAAGCCCGGCTGCCTTTGCTGCGCCGTCTTCGCTGACATCTCCTACGTATAATCCTGTATTATAATTGCTGACTTTCAGCTCTTCTTTTTGCTTGTCGCTCAAATTGGTGATATCCATAAATGAGATACCGATATATCCTCTCTGTACTGCACCGTATTTGATAATATCATTGACCACTTTACGGGCGATGTTTACCGGAATGGCAAAAGAATATCCGGTAAAGCTGCCGGTTGGAGAAGCAATGGCGCTATTGATGCCGACCAGCTGGCCGTCTGTATTGATCAAGGCGCCTCCGCTGTTACCCGGATTAACGGCAGCGTCGGTCTGGATATAGGACTCAACCGTGGTAGAGCTTCCGTCGCTCTTGGAACGGCCCAGGCCAATATCGCGCGCTTTAGCACTGATGATACCGGCGGTAACGGTAACATCCAGGGTAAACGGATAGCCGATGGCGATGACCCACTGGCCTAATTTTAAATCATCACTGTTGCCGTATACCAAATATGGCAAATGATCAGCCTCGATCTTTACAACCGCCAGGTCACTGCTGGGGTCCGTACCGATCACACGCGCTTTGTAAGTTTTTTTATCACTGGTGGTAACTGTAATTTTATCCGCATTGGCAACAACGTGGTTATTGGTTACAATATAACCATCATCACTGATGATGACACCACTGCCGCTGGCTCTTTCTCCAGGAATGGTCTGCACTCTTGGTCCTCCGAAGAAGTCCCCGAAAGGACTATTGTCACCAAACAAATCCCCAAACGGACTGCTTGGTAAATTATTGGTTACTTTTCTGGCTTTCGTTTCTACTTTGATATGCACAACGGCAGGTGTAGCGGAAGCGCTGGCTGCCGTAAAATCAAGGGCACCTGCAGGGGCGGTTGATTTATCATAAAAACTGGCATAATTAGCAGGAAGTTTACCGGTTTCCTGCATACCGGCTGTCTGCATGCGCTGGTATTTGCTAAACCCCCATACACTTCCTATGGCAGTTGCAGCGCTGATAAATACTACAAACAGAACATTTTTCCATTTCATCGGTTTATTTTATTTTAATAGTTAATAATCCCCTCGACCATAGCAGCAGAAGACTAAATCACTGCATCTGTCAAGGGCCGGTTGCTTTTCAATCTTTAGTATTGTAGATTATTAAATTGCAACTATACTTTGGCTGCGTTTTAATACTTATTAGACGATAAATTTACAGTCCAGTTCAATATGGCTTTACCTGCCTTTTATTTATTAACAAAATATTTAATTGGTTCTCAATACTGTTAAAACAAAATGCACTGCTGAAAGCTCCGTAAATGGCGTGTTGCAGCGGCAAACAGCGGACGATGCCTGTTAAAATAAATTAACCGGGGAGCCTGTTTTATTAGCAAAGTTTTTTGCAGGTATGCTGCGTGAGATCCGGTTTGACAATTATTCCTGTTTTCGGAAGACAGGGCCTGGATTCAAAGTATATGGTCTCACTGAGGCTTGTGCTATCCAAAATAAAAAACAACCCGGAAAATTAAAAATATTATCCCTAAGTTTACAATATTAAGATGGACGGTGGCCAGGGCTCTGCGGTTTTTGGTTGCAGTCACAGCAAATCAACTAGACGTTATGAAAGGAAAAGTTATACGCAGAAAAAAGATTATTTATTTAGATAGTCCTAAAAGAGGTATCTGGGAAATTGGTTTTTCTTTAAAAGTAGCCTGGCAGCTGATGTACAATATGAGAAAGCTGCATAATATCGGTCCTGGCATAACCGTATTTGGGTCAGCCAGACTGGAAGAAGGAACAAAGTATTATGAGGCAGCAGTCGAGTTCGGAAAGCGCATCGCTGAAATGAAATTTACGACAATCACCGGCGGGGGCCCGGGTATTATGGAAGCGGCCAATAAAGGTGCATTCGAGGCAGGCGGCATCTCCGTGGGGATGAATATTGTTTTACCACACGAGCAGCACGAAAACCCTTACCTGACTGACTCGATTGTTTTTGAACATTTTTTTACCAGAAAGGTATTGCTGGTGAAGCACTCGTATGCTTTTGTCGTGATGCCAGGGGGCTTTGGTACGATGGATGAATTTTTTGAAATCCTGACGCTGGTGCAAACCAAGTCGGTCGACAGGTATCCGATCGTGTTATTCGGTTCAGAATTTTATAACCCGATTATGGATTTAATGAAAGTGTTTGCAGCTGCCGGAACCATTGCACCTATAGATATGGATTTAGTTTTTATTACAGATAGTATTGACGACGCAATGGATTATATCCAGAAATTTATAAACCGGCATTATAATATTTTGCCGCAGCGGCCCCGCTGGAGATGGCTGGAAAGGAAGGAACCCAAGTAATATCCGGACACACAATTGTCTTGTCAATGCTGAACCAGACAGGGCTGGTTATTTGTCTGCAAAACACTGCAAAATAAAAAGTAGCATCCATTGGAACTGCAACGGATGCTACTTTTTAAGTATACAACTATCAGTTGATCCAGCGGCGTTCTGCAGCCGGTGAACTGTAAGTAATTAGATCAGCTTTTGAGCAAGCAGATATTCTGCGATCTGAACAGCATTGGTGGCGGCGCCTTTACGCAGGTTATCACTGACCACCCAAAGATTTAAGGTTTTAGGCTGCGTTTCATCTCTGCGCAGGCGTCCGACAAAAACCTCATCTTTTTCGTGGGCATTCAGTGGCATGGGATACTGACCTTCTGCTACATTATCCTGCAGTACTACACCAGGGGCCTCACTGAGTAATTTGCGCACTTCATCCAGATCAAATTCTTTTTCGAATTCAACATTAATACTTTCGCTGTGACCACCCATTACCGGGATCCGGATGGCGGTCGCTGTCAGGCGGATCGTATCATCCTGTAAGATCTTAATGGTCTCATTGGTCATTTTCATTTCTTCTTTGGTATAACCATTCTCTGTGAAGACATCGATCTGCGGGATGACATTTAAATCAATAGTGTGTGCATATGCTTTTTCGCCTTCTTTGCCGTTGCGCTCATTAAAGAGCTGGTCCACGGCTTTTTTACCTGTGCCTGTAACGCTCTGGTAGGTGCTTACAACAACCCTGTTCATTTTATAAGCCTTGTGTAGCGGATTAAGTGCGACTACCATTTGTATCGTAGAGCAGTTAGGATTAGCGATAATCTTATCCTCTTTTGTCAGCACTGAAGCATTGATTTCGGGAACCACTAATTTTTTGGTCGGATCCATTCTCCAGGCAGAGGAATTGTCAATAACCGTAATACCGGCAGCGGCAAATTTAGGAGCCCACTGAACAGAGGTGCCGCCTCCGGCAGAGAAAATAGCCACATTAGGTTTTTCATCAATGGCCTGTTGCATTCCAATCACTTTATAAGCCTTGCCTTTGAAGATAACTTCCTTGCCAACACTTTTTTCAGAGGCTACAGGCAGTAACTCTGTTACCGGGAAGTTTCTCTCTTCCAGGACCTGCATCATTTTTGTACCTACCAGACCGGTAGCACCGACTACGGCTACTTTCATTGTTTCTTTTTTTTGTTTTATAATGAGCGATGGTTTTTAACGGACAACCTTAAGAAAATACAGTTTTATGACCTGGATGCACCTACGAAAAAAAGCCTTCCCGTTATAGGAAGGCTTCATTTATGATGTGACACATACCAAGTTCACCCTTCCTGTTTAGACGGCTTCATCTTCTTAGTATGTTTCTTTATGTTGTTCATTTGTGTGCCAAAATTAACGGGATATAACCAAACTTTCAAATAAATTTTTAAGAAAATGCAAAAACTTCCTGTCTGTTAATGATACCACCGCCGATAACAGTGTCTCCTTCATAGAATACGGCGCTCTGACCCGGAGCGATACCCGAGGCAGGCGCGAGTAATTCGACTCTCACCCGGCCGTTCTCCTGATAGAGATGTCCCATGGTTCCTTTGTCCTTGTAGCGGATCTTGACCATGACTTCCATACCGTCCTGAATACGATTATATTTTTGCCAGTTGAGCTGACCTACCGTTAGTTCGGTTTTGTCCAGGTCTTCGATATCGCCGAGTACAACGGTATTGGTCTCAGGATCAATATGGGTTACATATACGGGGTGGCCCATAGCAATGAGGCCTTTACGCTGCCCTATGGTATAAAAAGGGTAGCCGTTATGCTGACCAAGTCTTTTTCCTGTTTTGTCCACAAACCAGCCGCCTTCAACACGTGCTTCCAGGCCTTCCACCCGGCGTTTTAAAAAGCCTCTGTAGTCATTATCGGGCACAAAGCAAATCTCATAGCTTTCGCTTTTTTTAGCCAGCTCCGGATAGCCATAGTCAGCCGCCAGTTGACGGATCTCGGTTTTGTGGTAGCCTCCCAAAGGCAACAGTGTCCTGCTGAGCAGGTCCTGCTGTAGCCCCCACAGTACATAGCTCTGGTCCTTGGTGCTGTCCAGTCCCTTACTCAGGTAATACCTGCCGTCTTCCCCCTGGTGTATATTGGCATAATGGCCGGTGGCTATATAGTCACAGCCCAGCGCATTGGCTCTTTTAAGCAGTGCGCGCCATTTAATATGTGTGTTACACATAACACAGGGGTTAGGTGTACGCCCGGCAATATATTCTTCCACGAAGTTGTCGATAACAAAGTCACCGAACTCATCGCGTATATCCAGTATAAAATGTGGAAATCCATGCTGCACGGCTGCCTGCCGGGCGTCGTTAAAACTGTCTACATTACAGCACCCGGTCTCTTTAGAACTGCTGCCGCTGCTGGCATAGTCCCAGGTTTTCATGGTGATCCCAATGACTTCATATCCTTGTTTGTGTAGCATAAGGGCCACAACGGTACTGTCAATACCGCCGCTCATGGCTACCAAAACTTTTCCCTTTTTCACAATTTAAATTTTGGCAAAGGTAACATTATTGACATAAATAGCCGTCCGGCTGCGTCATGGTGCTGTCATAAATCCGATTTATGATATTTTTTTGATATTCTCTTGAAGAATTCAATCAGAAGAGATATCTTTGCATCACGATAATTTGTTGAGAGATAAGGAATTGAAAATTCATTATTTTTTACATTTTTCCGTGTTTTCGCCAATTTGGCACGAAATTTTTAGCATAGAAATTAACAGGGACTGGGTATTTAAATTCCAAACAAACTAAATTGTAAAACATGAAAAAATTACTTGTATTAACAGTAGCGGGACTTTTTGGGGCGCTTACTGTCACTAACGCACAGATCCAAAAAGGAAACTTGATGTTGGGTACTGATTTAGGAAGCGGCTTGGTTTCTCCTCCAAACAGCGGCCTGTTTGGCTTCAATTTCGGACTGAATGATGGTGCCGGTTATAGCGTTGGCATCAGCCCTAAGGTCGGTTATTTTATCAATGATAATGTCATGATCGGTGGTGTTGTAGATCTGGGTTTTAATAAATCTGCGAAAACAACGAATGGCTATTCTGCTAAAACAACCATCTATGGTGTTCAGGCTTTAGGCCGTTATTATTTGTCTCCCGGTGAAAAAGGAGTAGATAATTTACTGCATCACGGCCGTTTCTTTATAGAAGCGAATGCGGGCTTTGCGGGTATAAATATTAAGGACGGAGCTACTACCAATGGTTTTGCCTATGGATTTGGACCCGGTTATTCTTATTTCGTTACGCCTAACGTAGCACTGGAAGGCCTGGTAAAATACAATGGCCTTGTTGGTGGCGGTAATACCTCTTACCAGCATGCGCTGGGTGTAAATTTCGGTGTTCAGGTATTTTTACCTAGTTCCAGAGTACGTTCAATGGTCAATGACCCTTCTCAGCTCTAGTCACCCCGATCAGTTAATAGCATAGCCTGGAAAAGGGGCTGAAAATCATAAAAACCAAAATCAATCAGGATTCAGACAGAGGGCAACCCGCCCGGTCTGGTCCTGATTTTTTTTATGCTATAATTGGATTTTTGGCATAAAAGTGGCGCGTTTTCAAAATTTACCGCGTATTGTATATTTTCAGGCAAAAAAATGTATATTGCTGAAAACATATTAGCCACGAAATTTTAATTGACATTTTATGATTAAATTGCAAGTGATTGGAAATTTAGGTCGTGACTGCACCGTCAATAATGTGAACGGCCGCACTGTAATCAATTTTAGCGTTGCACATACGGAGAGATATCGTGACAGTACCACCGGCGAACTAAAACCTAAGACAATCTGGGTAGAATGTGCCTATTGGACAGAAAAAACAGCCATTGCACCCTATCTCAAAAAAGGCACACAGGTTTATGCAGAAGGAACGCCCGATACAAGGTCCTATACCACCCAAAGTGGGGAAAATAAGATTTCACTTACACTTAGAATCCAAAATGTTCAATTATTAGGTTCCAGACCCAGTGATAACTATGGTCAGGATGCTATGTCCGGAGGAGCCGGTTCGGGTCCCGATACTAACAGCGCAGCCGGAGGCTATAGCCAGCCGGGTGGCGGCAGTGCGCCGGGAGGCACGGACAGCGGCGGCGTGAACGGGGGCACAGCGGACGGGGCAGATGATTTGCCATTTTAGAGGAATTCCCGATAACTGTATATATATTATTAGGTAGAAGCTATAAAGCCTGTAATCATTCAGAATTACAGGCTTTTTTTCTGCTATTTATGTTGTTCAAATTGCGCTACCAGTGCATTTATTTCCTCAGGTGTTACATTTTTTTTCTGGTTATCCAGGTTAATGACTTCCAGCATACCCAGTCCACCAGGTGTTTTCAGATAGGTATTGACAAGTTCCAGCTGGTCACTTTGCGCGATGCCTCCTGTTGCGGCGTCCCAGCTCTCAAGAGTAGACAGGCAACCGTCCGTCGGAGAATTAGGGTAAAATGGCCAGCCTTCAAAGAAGCTGCCGTCAAGGGTGGATCCATGGATCACAATATAGCGTCTGCCCACAGCGCCGGCCCAGAAGCTTTCCTGCATCGGGGAATAGGCCTGCCAGGAAGGAGGAAGCAGTATTTTATAGTTATCTAGCTTGGACCCCGTGCTGTCATAAGGCAATCCTCTGAAAAAAACAGAGTCTGCCTGGTAGGGCAATATGGACTGCAGCGTGGGGGTGGGGCCGATCAGTTTGTCAATGGATACCCGGCTGCCCGCGATTCTGTATATACCTTGCGGTGTGTTGCCATTGGTTATAAATGATGGCAGGCCGCTGCCGGATCTGGCCAGCTGCCTGAAAATCTTCAACTTACCATGCTGATCCCTGGCAAAATGACCATCCTCATACTGTACAATGCTCAGGCCGCTGTAATTGCGATCCCATCTTTGAAAACTATATACCGTTTTTTGTTTCCAGAGCTGTTGATACCTGAACAGCTCCACAACGGAGGGGATAGGCGTTTGCCGGTTGGCCAGGTGCCGGAGTAAATAGGCCCTTAGTTGTCTTAGCAGTGGTATCTGGTTACTGCCTGCAAACTGTCTTTCCATTTGCTGCACGAGGCGGCTCCTGTTGGCAATGGAGCTGTCTATCCGGTAATCATACACGGCCGCAATAGCAAACAACTTGGGGTCCTTTTCGTAAGGGAGAATGGCGCTGACCTTCTCTTTGAAGCTAAGCGGATAAATGCCGTACACAGCGGTAAGTAATGCTAAGCGTGTCGATGGGTCCAGCCGGAAATATTGCTCAAACATCTTTTCAAAGCCGCGCTGTGTGTACTGGTTTTTGATCAGAAACTGTGTAGCAGATAAACAGGCGTTTTCAAATTTGTAATCTGTATATTGATTGAGCGGCCCGCTGAAAGTCTCTTGAATGGTTTTCTCCATCAGGTATTTTTTGAAACTCGTCCTGCGCGCTTCTAACACAAAATCACTGTGGATCGCCGATTTATTATATTGAATAACCCTGGGCACAAAAGCCTTTAAGCTATCTGGCGGCGGTGGCGCTGTAGGTGTCGTTCTGGCAGCGGATGTATCAAGAGTGGCACCACCGGGAGACGCACTTACTGGCGTTGCCACCCTTTGGGTGGAATCCCTTGAGGGTAGCGTACTGTCTGTTACCTGCGCACTGGCGACATTTGCAAGTGCCAGAAAGCCGAAAATGATTGATGTAACGCCTGCCAGTTTCAATAATAAATTAGAAAATAGAAATGTTCGTTTAGTGAATATCATTATTTTGATGTGTATGATTCTGATACCATAATTTTTGCGACACAAGGATGATCTCTGAGCCGGCTCCAGCCACCGGAACGGCTGACGCAAAAATCAATCATTATATTTTATTTGTAGGGTTTAAACAAAAATACAGCCACAAAATTAATTAATTCTCTGTGTGATCGTTCAACCTTGCGCAAAGAACCGGATAAGGGAAACCGGCCGGCAAGTCCTATCTTTGCTACTCAATTTATTATATATGCACAATTGCTATACTTATCAGGACCTGTTTAAATTTACGCTGGCGGTTTTTAAACAGATCGGCTGTAATGACACAGATGCCCGTGTCGCTGCCCAGGTGCTGCTGAGTGCGGATATGCGGGGTGTAGACAGTCATGGTATTGCACGGTTAACAGGTTATGTCCGTCTTTGGGAGGCGGGGCGTGTGAATCCCGGCCCTGATATTCGAATTATTCATGAAACACCTTCAACGGCGGTGGTAGACGGAGACAGGGGACTGGGGCTGGTTGTGGCCCATGCAGCCATGAAAATAGCCATAGCAAAAGCAGAGACGGCGGGCACCGGATGGGTCAGTGTTAAAAACAGCAATCATTTTGGCATTGCGGGGATTCATGCGATGATGGCCCTGGAAAAAGATATGATCGGTGTGGCCATGACCAATGCAAGTGCATTGGTGGCGCCTACCTTTGGCGCCGAAAGGATGTTGGGTACCAATCCCATCGCTGTGGCAATACCTGCCGGCAAACAAGCGCCTTTTGTGGCAGATCTGGCCACCACCACCGTTGCCAACGGCAAGCTCGAAGTAGCATCGCGCAAGAACAGCGCTATTCCAACAGGCTGGGCACAGGACGGGGCCGGAAACCCCAGCGAGGACCCTGACTGCGTTAAAAATGGAGGTGCCTTGTTACCCCTGGGCGGAGACCGGACTCATGGCAGCCATAAAGGCTATGCATTAAGCAGCGTGGTGGATATATTCTCTGCTGTCCTTAGTGGTGCTTCTTATGGTCCCTGGGCGCCTCCCTTTCCTGCCTATATCCCGATGCCGGAAAATATGCCGGGTGAAGGGCTGGGGCATTTTCTGGGTGCCATGCGGGTAGATGCATTCCGGACCAAAGAAAGCTTTTTTGAAAACATGGATAACTGGATCGACCGGTTTAAAAACGCAAAGCCTGCCGCAGGACACGACCGGGTACTCATTCCCGGTATGCCGGAGGCTGAGAAAGAGGCTTATCATAAAGCCCATGGAGTGCCTTTACTGCAGCCCGTGGTGGATGACTTAAATACGCTGGCGGAAAAACTTGGCGTACCGGCCTTACCTTAAATACTGACAATCAATACGCCGTCTGGCCGCATGGCCAAATGGCATAGTGTTTGTTTTATATATGTTAAACCATAAAACTGAAAATCAAACTGTTCTGACATGCAAATAAAGAAAAAACTGTTATTAAGTGCCGTTGCTTTAATCGCTGTAGCTGCTCAGGCACAGCAAAATGCTGATTACGCCGTACCGAGAGTAACGCCGTTTTCCGGGGTCAATGATTACCGGACCTGGTCCATTGGCGCCTGGGGCGGGGTCACTGCACCGGTTACACCTTTTGGGGATAATGATTTTAAACGCATGGGCTTTGGTCAGCTCAGTGCGGTCTATGGCATCAGCCTGAAAAAGCAACTCTATCATGGTTTTGGACTCCAGGCCGATGTGATGCGTGGACAGGTAAAAGGTCATACCAATGCGAAGCAAAATAACTGGCCATATTATAATGAAGGCGCTTTTGAATTTCAGGACCAGTTTAAAACCAATATAGATCTGGCTGCTTCACTGAGTGGTGTATTTACGCTGGGTACTATCAACTGGCTGAACCGGCAGGCGACCGTATTGCCTTATATCAGTGCCGGGGGAGGTTATATGCGCTTTCATACGCAGGCAGGTATTATTGGGTCAGACAACAAAATTTATGTAGATAATGAAGGCGAGTGGAGGGATAGCAAGCCTGGCGCTTCAACTGCTTTTTATATCCCGGTTGGCATCGGCGCTAAATTTAATGTGGCGACCGGGATTAACCTGGACCTGAGCTATCATACCAATTTTATCAACCATCGTTATTTTGACGGTACTGCCGGGTCGGGACACCACGACAAATTCTCCGGGTTAAGAATCGGTATCGAGTTGGCACTTGGCGACCGTAATAAACCACAGCTGGCAGTGGTGAACGCGCCGGCACAGCTGGCCATGGATCTGTATGAACGCAATCAGGATCTCAAACGTCAGCTGGACCAGTCTAACCAGCAAAACCAACAGGCGATCGAAGGCTTGCGCGGGCAACTGGAAGACGCTAAAAAAGACAGTGACGCTGACGGTGTGGCGGACATTTTTGACAAATGTCCCAACACGGAAGACGGCGTCCGGGTCGATGGCGCCGGATGTCCTTTACCGCAGCCTAAACAGATCATCAAGCAGGAGAAAGTGGTCGTTACGCAGCAGGATCGTAAAATCGTCGATGAAGCCATCAAAGACCTGGAATTTGATCTGAGCAAGGCTACGATCCGTCCCGCTTCTTTCCCCAGCCTGGACAGGGTAGCCGAACTATTGGTCAATAAGCATTTTAGCCTTAAACTGGCCGGACATACCGATAATACCGGAAGCAATGCACTCAATATGCGCCTTTCCAAGGAAAGGGCGGAATCTGTAAAAGCGTACCTGGTCTCCAAGGGTGCCAACGCCTCAAGAATAGAAGCAGTAGGTTATGGCTCCAGCCAGCCGATCGCCTCCAATGATACGCCGGAAGGCCGGCAGCAAAACAGAAGGGTAGAGTTTACGCTGTATTAATATTTTCAGCAACAAACGGCTTTTTTTAAGGAGGGATCTCTTAAAAAGTGCAGCAGTAACGCTAGTGTGTTTACTGCTGCACTTTTTGATTAAAAGATTTATAGCAGAATTTGTTTATAGATCGCGGCCTTTTCGGCAAGGGTAAGCCTGGCGTACCTGGGTGAAGGAGAGGGCAATAAAACGGTATGCGGATGAGCAGCAAACAGCTTCTTAAATTGCTTTTCAACAAAGCGGCTGGTAAAGCAGATCTGTACATCCGGATATTTTTGCAGTATAGCGGCAATCGCCTTATCATTATAGGTGATGATCTGCAGATCCTGGTCGGCATTTGACTGCTTAAGCCGCCTTATCTGCAATAAAATATCGCCTATACCAATGCCCCTGCTGGCTAAAACGGCTGCCTTGGTGGCCTGATCGGGCAAAGGCTGGTTAAATACAATTTCCAGTATTTTCCAGAGCTGGTTGCGTTTAGCGCTGTAAAACCATTGGCCCTGAGGGCCTGTGGATAGGGTGCTGCTGCGGCCGGGAAAGCTACCCATAATGAGTACTTTCAGGGGGTGAGGAACAAAAGGCGTATGTGGGTGCGTTTCAACTTCCATGACACAAAGTTAGATTTTTTACGCCTGGATTTATTTTGCACTGCAATTTCTCCTTATTTTTAACCTATGAAAAAGCCTGATCTTTATATGTGCCTGATTGGCTGTAAGCCCGAAGGCAGGCACATAGAACAACATGACATTTTTTTTGGCATTGCCAGCTCGGCCGATGAGCTGATCCGGCAAATGGAGGACTTCTGGCCGGATGGCGGAAGGTTGCATCTGGATGCCTGGCGGAAAGTCACCAAGGTAGAAGGTATGAAAGTCGAAGTTATGGAGCGGGAGAGTGCCGATTCGCCGAGTGCGGATAGCTCGGCGCACCATCTTTATTTTATCAACCTTGGGGGTTATCAGCCGGCAACTTTTGAAGAATTCCATCATAAAATGATTACCGTGCAGCCAGATAAAACAGGGGCGATCCGTGCCGCGAAAGCCTCTGACTTCTATATGGAAGCAAACGGCTCGCACATAGATGATCAGTATGGGGTTGATATAGATGATCTGTATGATGTAGAAGATATATTACCGGCAGGTCTGAAGGAAAAATACTATTTAAGGTTCGTCCCTTCACCCGGGGGGGAAGAAGATAGTTCCGTCATCGGGTATACCAAATTGGCGCAACTGCCTAAAATGTTTTGATTATCAAATGGTTATGTGGATAGTATTGACGGGTGTATGAGACAGCCGAAGGAAAGATGTTATGCTAAAGTTTTTATACACATATCCCATTTTTACCAAAAACTTATATTACATTTGCTCCCGTCCGTAATAAGGAAATTTTCCTTTATATTGCTGCCGGCAATATAAGGCTTAACCGGATACATAATAGGATATTAAAGATACATGGCAAAAGAAACGAAAAAAGAAATACGAAGAGAATTAGACCTGAGCGTCAGTACCGGTGTGCAGGGACAATATAAAAACTGGTTTTTAGATTACGCTTCCTATGTTATTTTGGAACGTGCGGTACCCGCTGTGGAAGACGGTTTAAAGCCGGTACAGCGCAGGATACTACACGCCATGAAAGAAATGGATGACGGAAGATATAACAAGGTTGCCAATATTATCGGTCAGTCCATGCAATACCATCCACACGGAGATATGAGTATCGGGGACGCACTGGTCAATATGGGACAAAAGGATTTATTGATCGATACCCAGGGTAACTGGGGGGATGTCAGAACAGGGGACTCTGCCGCAGCCTCGCGTTATATTGAGGCGAGACTGTCAAAGCTGGCCCTGGAGATCGCCTTTAATGCAAAGACGACGCATTGGCAGCTAAGTTACGACGGCCGTAAGAACGAGCCTATTACACTGCCTATGAAATTTCCCTTACTCCTGGCGCAGGGCGCAGAAGGGATTGCAGTGGGACTTTCTACGAAGATCCTGCCCCATAATTTTATCGAGCTTTGCGAGGCGTCCATTAAACACCTGAAGGGCAGGAAATTTGAGCTGTATCCGGATTTTCTCACCGGAGGTATGATCGATGTCTCTCACTACAATAAAGGAAAAAGAGGCGGAAAGGTAAAAGTAAGGGCGATTATAGAGGAGCAGGACAAGAAAACGCTGGTTATCAAAAGCGTGCCTTATGGCGTAACCACCTCGTCATTAGTGGACAGTATTGTCAAAGCCAATGACAACGGTAAAATTAAAATTAAAAAAGTAACAGACGGAACAGCCCAGGATGTCGCTATTTATGTAGAGCTGGCTCCCGGCATTTCTCCGGATATTACCATTGATGCCTTATACGCATTTACAGATTGTGAAATCAGTATTTCACCGAATGCCTGTGTTATTGTTGACAATAAGCCAAGATTTATAACGGTCAATGAGCTTTTGGAGACCTCAACAGACAATACCAAAGGACTGCTGAAAAGAGAGCTGGAGATCAAGCTGGCAGAACTGGAAGAAAAATGGCATTATACCTCTTTGGAAAAGATTTTCTTTGAAGAAAAAATATATAAAGAATTAGAACAGAAGCATAAGAGCTGGGATGCTGTTATTGATGCTATTGATAAAGCTTTTGTGCCCTATAAAAAGAAACTTAAAAGAGCGATCGAGCGGGAAGATCTGATCAAGCTTACGGAAAAGCCGGTGCGCCGTATCTACCGCTTGGATATTAATGACCTGATCGAGCAGATCAAGGCCATTGATGAAGAAATCAACCAGGTGAACTTTAACCTGGAGCACCTGACAGACTTCTCAATTGCCTATTTTGAAAACCTGATCAAGAAGTTTGGTAAAGGCAGGGAAAGAAGAACTGAGATTAAACTCTTTGATTCCATTGAGGCCAGGCATGTGGTTATCGCCAATACCAAATTGTACATGAACGCCGCAGAGGGCTTCATCGGAACCAGTCTGAAGAAAAATGACTTTTTGTGTGAATGTTCCGATCTGGATGACATTATCTGCTTTACTAAAGCCGGTAAGATGAAAGTTGTCCGTGTCGCCGATAAGGTCTTTATCGGAAAAGATATCCTGCACGCGGCTGTCTTCCAGAAAGGTGATGAAAGGACGACTTATAATATGATCTATGTGGATGGCAAGTCCGGCGTTTCCTATGCGAAGCGATTTAATGTGACGGGCATTACCAGAGATAAGGAATATGATCTGACTAAAGGTGCTGACAAGAGTAAGGTCCATTATTTTAGCGCCAATCCAAATGGAGAAGCTGAAGTCGTACGTATTTTATTAAGCCCTAACTGTAGTGCGCGTAATAAGGAACTGGACTTTGATTTTAGTACGCTGGAAATAAAGGGCCGTGGGTCCAACGGTAACCAGATCGTTAAGTACCCGGTCCGCTCGGTGAAATTAAAGGAGAAGGGCAAGTCTACACTGGAGGGCAGGAAGTTATGGTTTGATGATAAATTCGGACGCCTTAACACGGAAGAGAAAGGCAATCTTTTAGGTACGTTCGACGATGAAAATATTCTGGTCATTTATACGGACGGCAGCTATGAGATCGTTGATACAGAACTCTCACAGAGGTTTGATGTAGATAAGGTGATCCTGATTGAAAAATTCGATCCGGAAAAGGTCATCACGGCGGTCTATCTGGATAATGATAAAAAGCAGTTTAATGTGAAGCGCTTTAAGATTGAGACCAATACCATGAAGTCTAAGTTTAGCTTTATTAAGGACGGAGAGGGTAATTATGTGGAAGCAGTCACCATGGATGAGCAGCCGGTATTACAGGTACAGATCGGCAGGGGAACTTCACAAAGGACCACGAAGTTCCGTATTGCAAACCTGGTGGAAGTGATGGGCTGGAAAGCAGTGGGAGCGAAGCTGATGGATTTCAGTAAATCTGTTGCCATGGAATGGACCAGTACTAAGAAATCAAGTGGGAACGGAGAGGAACAGCCCAGTCTGTTCTAACACCTATGTTTGTCTGGAAAATTGGCCCTGAATACAAAGAAAATGTCCGCTTCGTTTAACCTGCGAAGCGGACATTTTCTTTGTGGCGGTGACGCCTGTCAGCAGGTGGACCGGGGCAACCTATGACGGCTGCTCTTCGCCGCTGACGGAAGCGGGCTTCGGCTCTTCTTTTGGCGGGATCATCACTGAAGCGACAATGCTGATGCCCACACAAAGCACGATCACACCCAGGGATATGCCGATAGGGATGTGGATGTGGAAAAATTCAATGAGCATTTTAAGGCCGATAAAGATCAAAATAAAGGCAATACCCTGTTGCAGGAACCTGAATTTATTAGCGGCCCCTCTCAGCAGGAAAAACAGGCTTCTGAGTCCCAGGATGGCAAATATATTACTGGAGTATATGACCAGGATATCACTGCTGGAAAATTTGGCGCTGGCGCTGTCCTTTACCAAAGTAACCACGGTAGGAATGCTGTCCAGGGCAAAGGCTATATCGGTTACGGCCAGGACAATAACCACCAGCGTGAGCGAAGTAAGCAGCTTTTTGCCGTTTCTTTTGATGGCGTACTTGCCCTTTGGTTCTTCATCGGTGAAAGGCAGCACCCGTTGGATCCATTTGAAGAACCTGGAATCCATCATATTAAACTCATGGGATTCCTTTTGCGCAAAGAGTTTGATGCCTGTATACAGTAAAAAGGCCCCGAATATATACATGACCCAGTGAAAACGGTCAATCAGGCCGATCCCTACTGCTATGAATAGTATTCTGAAAACAATGGCCAGTAATATACCCACCAGTAAAGCCCGGCCCATATCACTTTCTTTGACTTTAAAGGCGGCAAAAATAAGTATGAACACGAATATATTATCAATACTAAGGCTCCATTCCATCAGATAGGCGGAGATGTATTTGGTGGCGGCATTTGCGCCGTTTTCGTACCAGACAAATGCCCAGAAGGCCAGTGACAGTCCGATCCAGAACACCGTTTGCATGGTCGCCTGTTTAATGGAGACCTCCTTGCCTTTCTTACTCATTAGCCCCAGATCCAACAGCAGTGCCACGATCAGTACAATACCAAAAGCACCATACACGATCTCTGTATGGGTAAGTGCCATCCCTACCATTGAAAGCTGTTTGGAGGCGATGGTGGATAATAATGTCATATTCATGGTGTAAAAATAATGGATAATTGGATGGCGTATTTTTAAATTTAAAAAAAGCTATGTCAATCCTGCTAATCCGCTGTGTCAGGGGGCGCGGGTTGTCATTGTTCCTGCAAAGCCAGCACGGCTTCAGAGACTTTATCAATGACAATTTTAATCTCTGCATCCGTGGTAAATCTGCCCAGACTAAAACGGATGCTGCTTAGCGCTTGCTGGCGTGTAAGCCCCATTGCCATTAGTACATGGCTGGGATCACTGCTGGCGGAACTGCAGGCAGATCCGCTGGAAACAGCGATATCAGGGTTCAGTCGCCCCAGCAACCTTTTTCCCTCCACGCCTTCAAACACAAGATTGGCAACATGGCCAAGCCTGGGTGTTTGCATGGGCACATTGGAACGAACACCGGGCAGCTCTGTAAGGGCTGACACCAGATGGTCTGTGAGAAGGCGCAGGTGTTTTGAAATCGCCTGCTGTTGAGGGTCGAACAACAGGAGTGCTTCGGCCATGCCGACAATCCCCGGTACATTAAGCGTGCCGCTGCGCATACCCTTTTCATGACCGCCGCCCAGCATCTGTTCGCTTAGTTTCACCCGGGGAGATTTTCTGCGGACATATAACCCGCCTGTGCCCTTGGGGCCGTAGAGCTTATGCCCGGAGAAAGCCATCAGGTCAATATGGTGATCCAGCACGTGGACCGGTATTTTGCCCAGCGCCTGGGTGGCATCGGTAAAAAAAAGCACGCTTTTTTGATGGCAAAGTGCTCCTATCTGGCTGACCGGCTGGATGACCCCCGTCTCATTATTAGCCATCATCACCGCTACCAGGAGTGTATCTGGCCGGATGGCTGCCTCCAGCGCTTTGAGATCAATGAGTCCTGCCGCGTCAACCGGTAAAATGGTCACCTCGGCTCCCTTATGTTCCAGCCATCTACAGGTATCCAGGACGGCTGGATGTTCTGTCGCGACAGTAATGATATGGCTCCCTTTAAATTGATAGGTCTCAAATACCCCCTTGATCGCCAGATTGCAGCTCTCTGTCGCACCGGAGGTAAAAACGATCTCTGAAGCGTCTGCACCGATAAAGCCGGCAATCCTTTTACGCGCATGCTCCACTGCTTCATGGGCTTTTCGACCATAGGAATGGGCACTGGCAGCATTCCCGAACTGCATAGAAAAAAAGGGTAAGATCTTAGACATTACCCTTTCATCCACTGGTGTGGTTGCATTATAATCCAAATAGATCATCCTGAGATGTTTTTTTTCAGGCTAGGACTTCCGGACCGTAAATTCAATATCCCAGTTGCTCCACAGCAGCGTGACCAGACCTTTATTATTTAACTTAATGGAAAACTGTTCCACCTGATCTGCACTCATTTTGGTAGGTACCGTTACGCGCATAAAGTCATTGGACTCATCATAATTGGTACCCCACTGATTCCAGAGTTTATTGAAAATAAGGACCGTCTGCTCTTTGTCAGGAATGGTATAAAGACTGTACTTGCCGGCAGGTAATTTTTTGCCTTCGATGGTTACGTCTTTGTCGACCTGGAAAACAGTGGCCTCATTGGCGCCCGTACGCCAGACTTTGCCAAAAGGTACGATAGTGGTGATCTCCCTGCCTTTCAGATAAGGCCTGCCGTAGACAATTTTAATGTTGATGCCGGAAGCAGTGGTCACTGATACACTGTCTTTAGGACTAGCCCTTTTTTTAGGTTGCTGTGCACTGGCGATGACGCCCAGTCCGATGGCAAACAGGCAAACCAGAATAAGCTTTTTCATTTCTTTAATTTTAATGTTTTAAAATGGCATCCGGAATGCTGTGACTGGCCATGCTGATAATATGGCTGAAACAGATTTCGGGGTGTAAGGTTCTGCCGTTGAAATTACATTAAAGATTTTAATGTATTAAAGAAGTTGGTGACTTTAAACTAATTTTAAAGGATTATGGCTGCCGCTGCGGGAAGGCGGTTATTTGAGATACCGCTTGATCTCTCTGTCTGTATCGCGTTTTTTCAGGGTTTCCCGCTTGTCATGCAGTTTCTTGCCCTTGGCGACGCCGATTTCTACTTTAACCAGGTTTTTATCATTGATAAAGACCTGTAAAGGGATAATAGTCAATCCTTTTTCCTTTATACTGGCCTGCAGACGCTTAAGCTCTCTTTTGGTGAGCAGCAGTTTTCTGTCATGCACCGGAATATGGTTATTAGAAGTTCCTAATCCATACTGGCCGATAAAAAGCCCTCTCAGCCAGAGCTCTCCTTTGTCAAAAAGGCAAAAACTGTCGTTGAAGCTTACTTTGCCGCTGCGGATGCTTTTTACTTCCGTTCCCAGCAGTACAATGCCTGCAACGTATTTAGTATCAATGTTGTAATGAAAATATGCCTGCCTGTTTGTATGTGATGCCCGCATAACGTTAAGTGTTCTGCCAGATGGCTGAACTGGAATTGTCAGTATGTCTGTTCAGAAACCAGATGTAGTGATTGAATTAAATATTTTACCGGTTTTACGTAAAGGGTCAGATTTTAAAATGGCGCAGCATGACGCTGAGTTTGTCTTTTAAGGCTTTTCTGTCTACTATAAAGTCCAAAAAGCCGTGATCTAATAAAAACTCACTGCGCTGAAATCCTTTGGGTAAATCCTTGCGGATGGTCTCTTTGATAATACGGGGACCGGCAAATCCGATCAGCGCCCCTGGTTCCGCTATATTAATGTCACCCAGCATGGCGAAACTGGCAGATACGCCCCCGAAAGTAGGATCTGTGAGCAGGGAAACATACGGAAGCTGCGCGTCACTTAACTGGGACAGCTTGGCGCTGGTCTTGGCCATCTGCATCAGGGAAAAGGCGCTTTCCATCATACGGGCCCCGCCTGATTTACTGATGACCATAAAAGGGATTTTCTTGGCAATCGCGTAGTCCACCGCACGGCTGAATTTTTCGCCCATAACGCTGCCCAGCGAACCGCCGATAAAAGCAAAATCCATACAGGCGAGAATCAGGGGTGCACCATTTATTTTGCCCGATGCGACCCGAATGCTGTCTTTAAGATCTGTCTTGCTATAGATGTCATCCAGGCGCTTTTGGTAGGATTTTAAATCAGTAAATCCTAAGAAATCCACGCTTCTGATACCTTCGAAATGCTCTTTAAAGTCTTTATCGTCAAATAGGATTTTGAAATAGTCTTCGCTGCCGATGCGGTGGTGATACCCGCACTTGGGGCAGACATACAGATTCTCTTCCAGTTCAGAGGAAGTACAGATATAATTACATTCAGGACATTTGCTCCAGAGCCCTTCAGGTACTTCCTTTTTTTCAGAAGTGGTAGTCTGGATGCCTTTACGCAATCTTTGAAACCATCTTTGTTTAGGTTCGCCTTCGGTTTTTTTATCCTGTTCCGGTATATAACTATTTTCTGATTTCAGTTCTTCTTCGCTCATATTTACTTTTAGATATATGTTTCAGACTGACAAAATTAAGGACTTTCCCTCTTTATCAGGCAAATTACATGTATTTGTTTTACCTATATTGACAAACGATTGTTATTTTTAATACGATGGGATCTGTGTGTAGAATTATTTTCCCAGTTTTTTAAAATCTACTGCCTGTAGTGACGAAAAAACAGTGGCGGCTTCTGCCAGTGAAGCTCTGGGGACGCTGATGACCATCTTACAAAATAGTTGTGATTCCTGTGTTTTGACAACTGCATTGAAATTCTTGACCCACCGCATGACCTCCCCCAGGCGGGTATAATCAAAATCCAGCTGACAGTCTACCAGAATTTGTTTTCTGACGGTCGGCACCATTTGCAAGGCCAGGGCAGCGGATGTTTTGTAGGCGTTGATCAGGCCCGGTACGCCTAGCAGCGTTCCTCCAAAATAACGGACAACGATTACGCCGACGTCGGTCAGTCCCTTACTGGTGATCTGACCTAAAATAGGTTTACCGGCACTTCCGGATGGTTCGCCGTCATCGCTGCTCCTGAAAAGTAGATTATCCGGCCCCAGTTTGTAGGCAAAACAAAAGTGTACCGCTTTGCCGTGTTCTTTTTTTAGTGCTGCCTGGCGATGTTTAAAATCTTCCTGATTTTTGATAGGGAAGGCGTAAGCGAGGAATTTACTGCCTCTGTCCTTGAACTCGGCGCTGGCCTCCTGTTCAATGGTATAAAATGATGTATCCTGTGTCGTCATGAATTTAAGGAGCCTTAATCGTTAGAAGCCGCAAAATAACTTATTTTATCCTGATCTAAGGTGATTGATTTTAAAAACAGGCTATCGGAAAGTACAGGAGCGGGGAGTCCTTTACCAATCCGTAGCTTTGTATTGGTAATGACATGGCATTCATCCCAGAGCTTCAGCTCAATGAAAGACTGTAAAAGCGTGGCGCCGCCTTCCACGAGTATGCTTTGTATATTTTCCTTATAACCGTAATCGGCAATTTGCCGGGGTAGTGGTAAATCAGGGCTCAGTTTAATGTAACGGACCAGTGACCCGGCTTCGTTTACGGATTTGATCTGATTGAAGATAATGGCCGGCTCTCCAGAGCTCAGTAGTTTTGCCGTAGCAGGGATTTCCAGTCTGCTATCCAGTACCATCTTTACCGGGCTGGGACCGCTATAAAGCCGGTTGTTGAGGGCCGGGTCGTCTTTTAACGCTGTATTTTTGCCCACAAGGATGGCCGCATTTTCGCTGCGCCACTTATGTACCAGCCGGTCGCTCACGGGACTGCTGATCTTTAAGCGGTCTGCCTGCCCTGTTTGGTTAGATGGAGCTATAAAGCCATCTGCCGTCTCAGCCCACTTTAGGATAATATAGGGCCGCTTTTTGCTATGGAAGGTGAAAAATCTGCGGTTCATCCAGCGGCACTGATCTGTCCAGGGGCCTTCCTGGATCACTTCTGTGCCGGCCTGCCTTAATTTCTCAATTCCTTTACCTGCCACTTTAGCGAAACTGTCCACGCAGCCAATGACCACCCTGGGGATCCGGTGGCGGACAATCAGGTCTGCACAAGGCGGCGTTTTGCCGTGATGGGCACAGGGCTCCAGTGAAACATACATGGTGGAGGCAGCAATCAGGTGTTTGTCTTCCTCTTTGACAGCGGCAATGCAATTGACTTCTGCATGCGCCTGGCCGTACTGTCTGTGCCATCCTTCGCCTATGATGCGGCCTTCATGTACCAGAACGGCGCCTACCATCGGATTAGGCGCTACATAACCTGCTCCCTTTTGCGCCAGTTGCAGGCATCTTGACATGTAAACCGAGTGATTTTGCTGCTGCATAGGGCAAATGTAGAAAGAAATTGAGAATGACTACCGGAATTTATTCAGCCATTCATGTCTTGCAGCTATGAAAGCAAAACAGGATATGTATAGATCGTTATCTGACCGGATTTTGAAACACCCCGTTAAAAAAGGGCCATCACGTTGAATGTGATGACCCTTTTTTAACGGGGTGATGAACCACGGTTGTTACAACTTATAGAGCAACCCGACACCCAGGATAGATTGTGTCTGGAATTTGGGGCCTTTGCCAGGCGTTGGTCTATAGAGGTCATCGTAAGCCAGATTGAAATTCCAGGTTACGGCAAGGGCTTTTGTCAGTTTCGCTGCAAAAGTATTTGTCATGAACATATAGATGTTCTGCGGATCCTGCAGGTAGTTGCTGTAGAGTTCCAGGTTACCTGTATAGGAGATTGTTTTTGTGATATCTGCTGTGTAACCGGCGTTCACTAAGAAGCCGAACTGGAATTTAACCTGCTTGCCGGTATCCACGCCGTAAGCACCCTGATCTGCCAGTGTCTGGTTGGCCACCACCAGGGCTCTTGCTGCTATCGGAGACAAAAACAGATTAAAGTTTTTAAAGGGTTTATAGGTAATACCGGGGGCAAGCGTGATATAGGCCGGTGCAAAGAAAGCTGAATTCATGTCCTTTGTTTCATTGCCATCGGCATCTTCGCCATAGGTATATCCTTTGAACCCCTGGGTTCTTAACCGAAATAAAGCCGATACATCCAGTTTCGAGCTTACAGAATGCCCGTACAGCGAAACCAGGTCTATCAGGTCTGCACTCTTACGGCCATCCAGACCGGAAGTCTTCAGATACCCATATTGAACGTTCAGGTTGTTGGTCCAGCTGTTTTTTCCTTTCAGATAATCTGCATACAGATTGACAAATGCATTGGCAGAAAGCGCGTCGGTACCACCTCCGGACCAGTTTCCCAGGGAGGTTTGAGCGACATTAACAGATAAAGAACCGCCTTTATTCCAGTTCTTGGTGGAATCATAGGTCCGGCCGGTTTTATCTACTTTGTTGGCCAGGTCTGATTTAAGGTCCGTTCTGCCGTTGTCCTGGGCCTGTGCAAAGGCCGCAGCCAGCAGAAATGTTCCGAGAAGTAATTTTTTCATGTGCATGGATTTTGTTTTTCTATAGTGACGAATATTTGAAGGTAATAAGTGGTCTTTATTACCGAAACCAATTATTGTAACACGGTTTTTAAGATCTGGTAGCTTTTAGCTTCCCGATAGTTTTCCAGATGCAAAGAAAAGAACTGTTGATAACATTTCAAAAGAGAGCGGCGATTTATATTGCTGATTTGTACATCTTTAGCCTTATTTATTGCAGGGATATGCATGAGCCGGCTGTTGATATCAGCTGTCTGCCCTTCCAGCGTAAAGCCGTGCTGCGGGGAGTGGCTGACATACCTGCCCTCCTGCAGATCCAATACGGGCGTTTGTGCACTATATCGCCCGTGAAAGCGGAACCCCAGCATTTCTGCCAGTTTCAGGCTAAATAGCAGCGGAATATTTAAAATATCATGCTTTTCATGATCATCGACATAGATCAGCGTTTCTTCTATCAGATCGTATAACGCCTGCCCGGCTTCCTGTTCCAGGATCGTATGCAGCACCATCTCTATAATATAGGTGGCTATTGCATTTTTAAGTACGTCAAAATAGAGCGTTTTATAGATGTGCGCCCAATGATATTCCTTGATGTACTGCAGCGTCTTCACCGGATTTTGATACACTTCCATCGACAGCAGTGCTGCGGGCTGAAAATAGCTGATTTTGCCTGCCGCGGATTTCCCACTGGTACGAATCCCCTTTACCATGTAGCTCTGGATCCCGAAAAGCTCCGTAAACATAGTGACGATAAGGCTGGATTCACCATATTTGACGGTTTTTAGAAGTACGGCTTTGCTTTTGTGGGTCATAACCGGACAAATTTACGCTTTTTGGCAAAAGGGAGGGCTGCTCCCTATCGGCTGCTAGTGGTTCACTTTGTAGTCGGAAGACTGGTCTTTGGGTGGAATAGCGGACAAAATAAACTGACGAATGTCCTCGTTGCCCTTGATCATGCTTTGTTTGTCCATATAGATCATATGCCCGCAGGGATATCCTTTCCAGGTAGTACGAGCCTTCAGGCTTGGGGCAGTTGTAAGCTGCCAGATCGTGTACTTTGTATTAAAGAAGTTGCATATTGACCCGTCATAATACCCGTTTTGCACCAGTAAGTGCAAAGAAGGATTCTCTTCCATGGCTTCCCTTAACTGTTCGCCGGTATGGTTATTTTCAGAATCCCATGGAAAGACATGGTCAGAGAGGATCCAGTAGGGAACATCTGTTTTAAAATTAAGGTCACTACGCATGTAGTCGTTGGCTGCAGGGGCAAAGGAACGTGCCCAGGCCGGTATCTCTGCGTTGAAATCGGGGCGGTCGCCGCCATTTTTTTTGTCGATACCCAGGTATCTGGAATCCAGCCGTCCGATGGTATACCCTTTATCCCGCAGCAGTTCCTTCCAGAATAAACTCGTACGTACATCCAGGTTATTTTGATCCCACACTTGCTTAGAAATGCCAGTGTAATGCTCCAGCTGGGTTTCTATAGCCTGCTTCTCGGCAGGATCAATAGAACTGCCTTTGGCAATCGCCGGCAGCAATTTATTGAGGGTAAATGATTCAACTTCCGGCAATAAATCCGTCAGCTGCTTTTGTTGGAGGTCTGCAGATAACTTCTTAAAATACCAGGCTGTGGCCGCATAATAGGGAATATTCAGGGCCTCGCTGACGGCACCCTGGCGCTCAATACCCAGTTCTGTCGGAGATACCAAAATGACGCCATTTAGAAAAACGCCTCTGGAAGGTTCCTGTAAAGCCTTTGATAAACCAGATACACGGGTGGTGCCATAGCTTTCACCGATTAAAAACTTAGGGGAGAGCCACCGGTTATTGCGGGTCAAAAAAGTGGTGACCCAGTCAGCCAGGTAGGTGATATCCTGATTGACCCCAAAAAAATCACTGCCTTTAGTATCTTTATCAAGGATCCTGGAATAGCCGGTATTTACTGGATCCACATATACAATGTCAGTCGCGTCTAAGATGCTGTAAGGGTTTTCCTTAAGCCCGTAAGGCTGGACGGCTCTGCCTTCATCGTCTAAATTTACACGTACAGGTCCGGTATAGCCCAGTTCCATCCAAAGAGAAGCTGAGCCAGGTCCCCCGTTAAAAGAAACACTGATGGGCCGGTTGCTTTTATCTTTCACACCTTCTTTTTCATAATAAGTATAACTGAGGGTAGCGACAATTTTACCCTCTTTATTCCAGACGGGCTGCGTGCCTTTATATACACTGTAGCTGAAGTGCTGCCCGTTGATCGTGGCCTCATGATGGGTAACAACTGCCGTGTCTCTGGCGATATCTGTCTGAGCGCGCGTAGCTGCGGCAAAAATTAAAAGGCTGGCAAGTAAAATGGGTAGCTTCCGCATCTTGAAATTGATTAAAAAGTATTGATCATAACTGGTTTACACAACAAATTACTTATTATTTTAATTATTATCCAAAATTAAGAACAGATTTGGGCAGTTGATTTTACCGGACTTAGTTGCACAAACGACTGTACGTTAATTAAAAAGCCGCTCTATTATTGCATTTGAATTAAAATGGAGGTTATCTTTACGTTCCAAAAATTATAAGCAGGATTAGGTAAAATGTCGCGGGATAAATATATAAATGTGGCCGCCGGATTTTACCTGTCCCTTAAAAGAAAATTAAAAGATTATAGATGAAAGTAATGAAATTCGGGGGGACCAGTGTTGGTCAGCCTGAGCGCATGCACCAGGTTGCTGCTACCGTGATCGAACAGAAGGAACCCAAAATTGTTGTGTTGAGTGCTTTGAGCGGTACCACCAATGCACTGGTCGGTATCAGTGAGGCGCTTTCTGCCGGCGATAAGCCAGGGGCAAAAAAAATCATTGACGGCCTGGAAAAACATTACAATACTTTCATTAAAGGGCTTCTGAAAAGCAGTGAATTACAGCAGAAGGCCAGAAACGCTATTGCAGAGCATTTTGAATTTCTGAATATTATCTTAAAGATCTCATTTAGTGATGCATTGAATAAAGATATCCTGGCCCAGGGTGAGCTGATGAGCACCAAGCTTTTCGCTATTTATCTGGAAGAGCTGGGAGTGAATCATCTTTGGCTGCCGGCACTGGAATTTATGCGCATAGATGCCAATGAGGAACCAGATTTAAAAGCGATTAAATCAGATCTGACGCAGATTCTGAAAAAGCATCCCAAAGTGGATTTATTTGTTACCCAGGGGTATATCTGTAAAAATGTCCGGGGCGAGGTGGATAATCTCAAAAGAGGCGGTAGCGACTATACTGCATCTTTAATTGCTTCCGCTATCAAAGCAGATGTATGTGAGATCTGGACTGATATAGATGGCATGCACAACAATGATCCCCGCATCGTCAGCAAGACCCGCCCCATTGAAGTATTGAGTTTCGATGAAGCAGCGGAATTGGCTTATTTTGGGGCTAAAATATTGCACCCCACCTGCATCTGGCCTGCCCAGCATGCGCATGTGCCTGTGAAACTGCTCAATACAATGGCGCCAAAAGCCAAAGGGACGACGATTCAGGACAACGAACAGGGCAAGGGAGCGAAAGCCGTGGCGGCTAAGGACGGCATCATTGCTATTAAGATCAAAAGTAGCCGGATGTTATTGGCCTATGGTTTTTTGCGGAAGGTATTTGAGGTGTTCGAGAAATACCGGACACCCATTGATATGATCACCACCTCTGAGGTCGCTGTATCACTGACCATTGACAGTGATAAGCATTTGAAATCTATCATCAAGGAATTGGAGCCTTTTGGAGCAGTGTCCGTGGATAAAGATCAGGCAATTGTGTCCATTGTGGGCAAGAGCATCGTGGAGGAGAAAGAGGTCTTATTGAACATCTTTGAGACCATCAGCCACATCCCGGTCAGGATGATCAGTTATGGAGGCAGTCGTCATAATATCTCCTTTTTAGTCCCCGCAGGCAGCAAAAATGAGATGCTGCAGGCCATTAATAAAGGTGTTTTCGGGCTGTCCTGATATAATCTTACTTTATAAGGTATTGTAAAAGCGCCATCTTAGTTCATTAAAAGATGGCGCTTTTTTTAAGGGAATACCCTAACTTCGCGCCCGATATGGTTGTCGGGCCATATTGGTCCGGTCATTTATTATTTGAAAAATCAAGCATTAACCATGCGTTCCATACTACTTAAAGCCATCCTTTTTGGCGCAATATGCCTGGGAATCCAAAACACCACACAGGCGCAGCAAATTCAGCAGAAAAATAGACATAAGCACAAAGTACATCTTTCTGATGAAGGAAATTCTGTTGGCAGGAAAGGAGAATTGTACCTTTCATGGGGATATAATAAAGAGTGGTATCTGCCCAGCAATATCCATATTTATCAACCCAAGCTGGGCAATGACTATACCCTGTATAATACCTTAGCTTCTGATCACCCGGGCTGGAATGAAGGGTTGTTTAACAGGGCGCTGACCATTCCGCAGTATAATTACCGTCTGGGCTATTTTTTCAAGGACAACTGGGCCATCGAGGCCAATTTTGACCATACCAAATTTGTGGTCGCGGAAAATCAGCTGCTCCATGCCAAAGGCATGATGGATGGCAAGCCGGTGGATACTTATATCGATAACCGGTCCGGTTTCATGAAATACCAGCTGAATAACGGAGCGAATTTTTTACTCATCAACCTTGTACACAGAAAGCACCTGACCAGTTTTGATAAGGATTGGTTTGATGCTTCTTTGCTGGTCAAAGGGGGTGTCGGGATCGTGATACCGCACGTTCAAAATGAAATTGACGGCCATTATAATAAAAAAGGCTTTCAGTTTGGCGGATATGATATGGGCTTCGAAGCAGGTATAAGGGCGACGTTCTTCCGCTATGGCTATTTGGAATTTACCAATAAGGTACTGGGCGCCCAGTATTACAATCTGCGGCTCTATCAGGGAAGGGCTAAGCAATTCATAGCTACCTATGAGATGATCCTTAGCGTAGGAGCGAGCATCCCGCTTAAGAAGTAGCTGTTGGTTTATTATAGCATTATTCGCCTTTAACATGTAGCATTTATTGCTTTTTGTTGAAGGCGTTTTCTGTAGACGACACCTGGGTTATCTGTTTGATCTTCCATTAAAAAAGGTTAGATTTGTTACGGTAAACTGCATCAAGACAGCCTACTGTACTTAAATATTTTGACCTATGCAGATGAAAACTGGCAGTGTCCGTCCGGTTCGCTGGTGTTATGATTATGAGCTGGCGTCCAGAGATCAAAACAATGATCTTTTGATGTTGACAACGGGTATGTTTCCTTATCTGCTGCATAAAGGCAATGTATTATTGACGGATAAGGGGTTGGTTTTAACGACAAGGTATGGAAAAATAAAGGAAGACATCGCTTTTTCCCAGATGGACAAGGTATATCTGGGGTATGATGATCTTTACCCACCCAGGTTGTCTAAAAACTTTGGCTCCTTCTGGTCACCGCTGAGACTCACACTGACAGGCGGAATGAAGATCTATCTGATTGTATTTGGCTACTTCGGAATTATGATCAGAAATAAACAGTGGTTTGAGAATCTGAAGGCCTTGCTTTCGGTGGATAATAAATAGACTGAACTCCGTAAACCTCTTGAATATCGGCCATGGTATTGCAACAGGGTGGATTTTTCTGGTTATTTCCCAAGACTTATACTAAGTTGAATGCTGGGCGTTACTCCTTTGAAAAAGTTGTTGAAATAAATATAAGGTTTCAGTGTTGCATTGCCGTATTTAACACCGAAGGCATTAAGGCTGAACGTATTTTTCTCTAAGAAGTCTCCCTTTCTGTGAATTAGGTAGCCCAGGGAAATCGGCAGATAAATGTCCAATTTGCTGTTATTATCTGCTCTATTGTTGATAGAGCTGTAGGTTGCGAATAAAAAGTCGTTTCTGTAGGTTTGGGTTTTGCCTTGAGCGTCTTTTTCAAAGAAGAAATAAGGCGTCCAGTAAAGCCCGAAACCGTTATAGCTGTCAGGTTGCTTTTTATAATTGTTGAACAGGGATATGCCAATGGAGGCAGAAGGCACAAAACGGTTTTTAATGTTTTGGATATCGGCCGAAAATCCCAGAGAGAGCGTTCTTTGAAGATTGGGAACTGATTTTAATGTACCGTTAATCGCCTGTCCGTTGCCTAATGTATAATTGCCGTAAACAAAGTTTTTCCAGTAAGGTTTTTTTGCCACCGCCGCCGGAAATGTAGCTTCGATGCTGTCTATAAACCTGTCCACAAGGCCTGCGCTGACCACTTTATTAAAGTCGCTGACAGAATTCAGTGTAAAAACAAGCACGCCAGCCTTGTAATACTCGCCGGTCGAATCTACTTTGGCAATGGTGACAGAATCCATCTGAGGCTTTACGATAGAGGTTTTTCCATCACTGGTGTAGTATGTTTTTTCTCCTGTGGGAGGCCTTTGGCTCACCAGCGTTTTTACACGGCCGTTGTAAGATACGTATTGCAGCTTTTTGACTGTTAATGGATTATTCAGGGAATCCTTGAACTGGTCATAGGTCTTTTGTATGGCCTCGAAAAGTTCATGGGTGGGTTTGAGGAGGCTAAGCCCGGATTTTGAGCCGGGATAGCTGTTGGCTCTTGGTATAAATAATTTGTTGCCATGGCCCAGATCCAGGGTGTAGCCTTCTGCTTTTGGAAGGTGCCAATAATCGTGTGCTATTTGTTTTTTACCCAGCAGGTTGGTGTGAGGGTCAAAATACTGGGCGCGTAATGCTGTTGCTGCACTTAGCATTAAAAGTGTACTGAATAATAATTTAACTTTCATCTTGTGTGGTTTGATTGACTTTTACGGATTATTCTTTTATAGCCTGATCTTGATCGGGAAATCGGCAAAGGCACCCTTACTGTTTCTCAATGTTCTGTAAATATTTTGGCTGGCCCTGTTGTTTTGGGAAAGAGCGCTTTGGGCATCGGAACTGGCGGGTCCCATATCTGTTGCCGTCATGCTTATAACAGGTAAAGGGGCCGCAGTCGCCTGCCCCTCAGGCACTGGAATGACTACTGGATTTACTGTAACCAGACTTTGTTTTGTATTGACATGGGCCGTACTTATTTTGGGTGCATTCAGGGCGTATTGCCCTTTGTTTTCTGCGGGCTGAGATGCAGCGGAGATAGGTGATTTTTTTTCAAATAACTGCCCCTTGAGAGGCTGCTTTTCCGCTGTGATGTCATTACTGACAAGCCGCGCTTTATATTGACCCATTGAACGGGGTGACTCTTTTTTATCCATATGGATCTTTTGAGCCGGTATTTTTCGTTTTGAGCCGCTACTTACTGTGCCGGATCCTTTATCAGGTGGGGCGACCTTTGTCTCGAGGGCGATATCTCCTTTTATGCCTCCGGTTTTTATATTGCTGTCGGAAGTAAGGATCGTTACCGGCTCAACCAGAGATGCAGGTATTGTTTTGGAGGTGAATCGCCCGGTTAAAAAGCCCGCCGATACCAGGACTATCGCTGCGGCTGCTGCTTTCCAGATGCTCCTGACAGGTGTGGAGAGCTTACCTGCACTTTGTTTTTGCTGTGCTTGCAGTTGGGAAGAAAGTTGTTCCCATCCGCTCTTACTGTCATAGTTGTCTTGCCGCAAAGAAAGTATTTTCTTTCGTATCGTCTGATCTTGCTGATTTTTATGATTTAATGCCATGGTCTTCCATTTTAATGATCATTTGCCGGAGCATTGCTCTGGCTTTACTAAGCTGCGATTTAGAGGTGCCGTCTCTGATATGTAATAATGATGCGATTTGCTTATGGGACATACCTTCGATCACATAGAGGTTAAAAACAAGCCGGTATCCTGAAGGAAGATTCGTGATCAATTGCATGATCTCAGTTGCAGACAATTGCGCTATTGGGTCTTCCTGCGTGCCGACAACAGTGTCTTCTACTTCTTCGATTATAATAGCCTCACGCCGCCTGAGGTGCATCAGTGATTGATTGACCATTATTTGTCTGAGATAAGCACTGATGCTGCCGGCTCCTCTATATTCGAATTGATGTATCTTTTGAAAGAATTGTAAAAAACCGGATAACATTACCTCTTCTGCATCGTGGTCATTGCCCAGGTATCTTTTGCAAACTGTCAGCATAGAAGGAGCAAACTGCTCAAACAGGACTTTTTGGGCCCGGGATTGATGGTTCTTGCATGCTTGAATGAGTTCTAGTGCTTCCAATTTGATTGTTTCTATAGGTTAAATGCAGGCAGGGCTTAATAGGTTGCCTGGCTTCCAAAATCTTTATTGCGACATTGCATACTTTTTGGGTTTTAAGCCGATATGGTGTTCGAATACCCTGGAAAAATGACTGAGATTGCTAAAGCCTAAATGATAGCCCGCCTGCGACACCGATAATTTTTCTTCTGATAAGAGCCTGGCCGCTTCCTTCATCCTGAATTGCTGATAATAGCTGTAAATACTTTTGCCAAAGACCTGTTTAAACAGGATTTTAAGTTTAGAGACACTCATGTTTGAAAACGCAGATAACTCTGCAAGCACTGGAGGGGTACTTAGGTCCGTTAGTATTTTTTCTTTGATTTTATAAAGCATCTGGATATCGGCCTGATTTAAGGGAAGTAGTTGTTTTTCCTCTCTTTTTTCCAGCTCCATCAGTAAACGGCAAACCAGCTCTTCGGCTTTTATGCGTATAAAAAAATGCCGGAACGGGTCTTTGACCGGAGAAGCCAGAATTTCACTGACAATTTGTAATAGCGAAGGATAGACGGCTTCTTCAAATAATAAAGGCTGTTTATTTTGCAGTAAACTTGATAGGATGGTAGATGGAGTAGCCGTATCTAACAGGCTGGTAAGATACGCAGCGTCTATTTCGATAATAACTGCAGCGGTATGGGTATCAACGGGCATTATGATATCTGCTTCCACCTTTCTTGTTGCAATTAACACGGAAGGGAGGCTGTACGATAATTTTGCTTTGTCGGGGAAGACGTGCTGGAGTTTGAAAAGGATCATCTGACTTTTAATATCGCCGTCTGTATTTTTTAAAACAAGCCCCTGGTTTAGTTCATAATTCATCATCAGCAAACGGATATGGTTACCAAATTTATAGGCTGAACAGTACCCGGCTCCGAATGCCTTAGGGATGCTGACGGTGTTGTCTTTTATTTTCACGCCTAGTGCTTCTGCGAAGTGGAAGAGGACTTCCGGTATGTTTTGGGAGGTTTCTTTTTGCATTAAATACCTTTTTGGGCTATTTATATACCAAATATAGCTATTTTACCCCTATATGGTGGTGTATCTTTGCTCCTGATAAACGATAAATAAAGTATTATGTTATTAGAAGATAAAAAGGTGGCTATCATTGGTGCAGGCCCTGTGGGGCTGACCATGGCCAGGTTGTTACAAATGGATGGCGTTGAGGTGAGCGTCTATGAAAGAGATTTGAATGCGCAGGCCAGAATCTGGGGCGGGACGCTGGATCTCCATAAGGGCACGGGACAGGACGCACTGAAGAAGGCAGGCCTGTTGCAACGTTATTATGAACTGGCCATACCTATGGGGGTGAAGTTTGCGGATATCGGCGCGGAAGTGTTGGGCACGAAATCTCCTACCATAGAAAATCAGTTTGATAATCCTGAAATTAACAGAAATGTTTTAAGAAAGTTACTACTGGACAGCTTAGTTCCTGAGACAGTACAGTGGGACAGAAAGCTGACTGGCCTTCGGGTACAGGACAATCGGTGGTGTTTAAATTTTGAAAATAATACCACTTCCCTTGCTGATTTGGTAATTGTCGCCAGTGGAGGTATGTCCAGGACAAGAAGCCTGGTAACGGATGCAGTCGTAGAAGATACCGGGACAATAATTGTGCAGGGAGATATAATGGCGCCCGAGATTCATTGCCCTGGATTTTACCAGCTTTGCGAAGGGCATAGATTAATGGTTGCGCATAAGGGGAATTTGTTGGTGGCGAATCCACTTAATAATGGTGCATTAACCTATGGGCTTATATTTAAAAAGCCGGAAGAGTGGAACAGTAAAACCGGTGTAGATTTTAACGGCAGGGAAGAAGCGGCCGGTTATTTATTGAGACGTCTTGTCGATTGGGCTGATGTGTATAAAGATTTAATTTCGGCCACTCAAAAATTTGTAGGGCTACCCACAAGAATATTGCCTTTAGCAGAGCCGTGGAAGAGAGACCGCCCGCTTCCGATTACGCTAATTGGGGATGCTGCGCACGTTATGCCGCCTTTTGCAGGAATGGGTGTTAATATAGGTTTGGTTGATGCGAAGATACTTGCTGAAAATCTAGTAGGCGATAGGTTTCATTCAGTAGAAGAAGCCATGTTAAACTATGAAATGCAGATGTTTGATTATGCCAGAGCCGCTGCCAGAGCGTCCAGTGAAAATGAAATTGAGATGCGGGATCCGGCATTTGATTTTCGGCAATTAATTTTCTAATAATACTAATGTAACGCGGGCAGAAAGCGGTAGTATTCAAAATAACAAAAGTTTTCTTTTAAAATTTCGAAGCCGCCTCTTTTTTTATGAAAAATCATCTTCGGCTACGTTCATCATTAAATTTTTTTAAAGCTACCTTTCTCTTTAATTAAAGTTGCATTATTATTTGCGCGCTTTACGATCTTGCCCCGGTAAACTGTGACTCCAAAACTTTAATAAGAGCGGGGATTCAATACATAATTCTTAATCATCTTGTTCTTTAAAACAAGCCGACAACCAATTTAGCCGTGAAAATTTTGATCAACTATGTCAGCAATTTTTGTGTAAATTGATGTACTGTAACAGGCTGAAAATGAAAGAACTCAACGTTTTGACGTTGAGTTCTTGTGAGCCCTGCACCTTTTCCAAATCCTAAATGGTAAGCTTTGTTTTGATGAGCATTTATCATCAAAACCAAATCGCGTAGACTTTCTCTATTGCTTAATTGACCAAAAATCATACAAAGCATTTGACTCCAACAAGTGAGATTTTGACCCGGAAGTTGCCGTCATATTTGCTAACAATTCCATCAAATATTCTTTGTGGAATAAACAAACATATCTGAGCAAAGACATATTTACCAGAATTCATAACCTCATTGATTTTCAATAAGATAAAAATGGTTATTTTAAATCGTCACCGACTATTTTCCGGCTGTAAATCAATAGAATCAAGTATTTCAAAGAATTCACTTTTAACTTAACGGGACACTAGTGATATACTAAATAGGTTAATATTAATATGTAGAATTTTTTCATGGTGCATCGTTTTTGATTGAGTGAATAGTTATGGAGCCTCGTAAGGTTGCATCTTGTGTTTGCATGCCCCCTGTATCTGGTCCTCTATAAAGGTCTCCTGAAAAAACAACGGGAACTTCGTCGGAGCCTGGCCCCCATAAATCCTTTACCGCGTCGCCATTACAAATTTTAAAATAATATGGACCAAAAGAATATCCTTTTAGTATCCAGATTTCATTGTTGCCGTCCGGGGTTTTTGATAAGGAGCCCTTTATATTATCTAAAGTCTTATAAATAGTTCCACAACAGCCGCAATCTTTGGCAGTAGCGGAATCTTTATGACAGGAAAAGGAGAGGAAGGCGAAAGAGACGATTATTAAAACGTTAGATATTTTCATAATGTGATTATTGTTAAAAAAATTATAACTGAATTTTAAGGCTAATCGTTAAGGGGGATGCGCAGAAAGTAATAGTAGGCTTAGGAAGAGCATGGCGGTCAATTTGTTGCTAAGTAAAGGTTGTCTATTTTCTAGTTATTAACGTTTATTTTACCCCCACAATAACACTACAAAGGAAAAATATTCTGTTGATAATCAATTCATTGTATTTTGATCGTAGCAGCATGGTTTATATTTTGAATTTTCGGAATGAGAAATAGGCCATTGTGTTTCAGGCATATTACTCAATTACAAACTGAAATTCCTGAAGCCTTTTTCTTTTATATCGTACTTCCACTGGCAATATTTTAACCATTGAATTTTACTTCCATTTCATCGACCTATTGAAAGGTCATGACCATCTTACCGAATGTGGTGTTACCCTTTTTCAGTTTTATTTTTCTAAGTAAATTCAAGTCCTTCTTGCCACGCTAAATTATTTATCAATATTGTCTACTTGAGTCAGGCCACCCGTTGCCGTCTTTGAATAGAAATTAAACCACAAGCAGTGGAACAATCACTTGATTTATCCATACCCGAAAACAAGATGATGCTGGCAATCTACCTGACATCTGGAGAAGTCGAAAATGACAGAAGAGCGCTGAATGTTTTTTATGGTATGAGAAGGGCAAAGAAGGAAGGACGATGGGTGTCGACTGCATCAATAGGATATTTGAATCGTATAACTGAGCTGGGTAAAAAGTATATTACCCCGGATGGAAAGTATAGTGAAATAATGAAGTGGGCATTTGAAACCATTGCTGACAGCAATCTCACTGTAGTGGATGTATGGAGAATAGCCAAAAAGAAAGGATTAAGGTGTGGAAAAAATAATTTTTGGGTGGCAATTCGGAATCCGGTTTATTGTGGGTTAATTTTCATTCCGAAATATCGGGATGAAGAAAGCAGGATTGTCAAAGGACAAGCACACGCCCCTTATTTCTGAAAGCTTGTTTTACAGGGCTCAGGAAGCGCTGGATGGCAGGAAACGGAAGTCTTCTTATGCTCCTAAGGTTGTTTCACATGAATTGCTTCCCCTGCGGGGCTTTCTGGCATGCCCTAAATGTGGTGACAACTTAACAGGTAGTGCTTCTAAAGGGAGATCACAATATTATTACTATTATCATTGTAAGACATCATGCGGCTTTAGGGAAAAAGCCACTGTTGTAAACGAGGCATTTTTCAAAGAGCTTCAAAAGTATACTCCTCAACCTGCTATTGCGGAATTATACAAGAAAACTGTTTTGACTTCAACTACGACCTATAATCGGGATCTGAATAGAAGAATCAAAGAGATATCTGATCAGATCGAGGAACAAAATATGATGGTGCAAAAAGCAAGGAATTTAATGCTTCATGACAAGCTCGATCCGGATGAATACAAAGAAATAAAAAAGGAGGCAGAAGGGAAAATTACTGTTCTTGAATCTCGTGTGACCAATGTCAACGCCGCTGTTAAAGATATAAGTAACATACTTAATAACGCCATTGATGCTCTAATAAAGCTAGGTGACTTTTTTAAAGCGGCTAATCTGGAAGCCAAGCGTATAATAATTGGTTCGATTTTTGGCGAAAAACTGGTATTTAGAATGGAGCTTATCGAACCACAAAAGTCAACGAAGCTGCCGAGCTTATATTCCTGATTAAAATAAGTTGCAGGATAAAAGAAAAATGGGACAAGTGCTGATTTTTCGCGCTTGTCCCATAAGGTGACCCGGATTGGATTCGAACCAATGGCCTACTGCTTAGAAGGCAGTTGCTCTATCCAGCTGAGCTACCGAGCCATTTAACGGCTGCAAAAATATAGGTTTCAGGATGAAATCCCAAAAAAGATTTTAATTATTAAATCAGTTCACCATATTCAGGGCACCGCTTTGAATGAGTTGTCCCATAACAAAATATGCCGTCGCAAAATAAATGATAATTCCGGTTACATCCACTAAGGTAGCCACAAACGGCGCAGAGGAAGCTGCGGGGTCAGCACCTAATCGCTTCAATAGTATTGGTAGCATGGAACCGGCTAAAGACCCCCATAAAATAATACCTACTAAGGCGAATCCGACCGTAAAGGCTATGAGTAGCCAATGTTCGCCATACGTGAAATCCATTAGGCCAAGATCGTGTAGTAATTCCCAAAGCGAAATCCTGCAAAATCCAATAATTCCTAATATAAGGCCGAGTGTCAGACCGCTTAGAATTTCTCTACGCATGATACGCCACCAGTCCTTAATCGTTACCTCTCCGACGGCCATCGCCTGGATAATCAGGGTGGAAGCCTGGGAGCCGCTGTTACCACCGCTTGACATAATGAGTGGAATAAACAAAGCCAGTACGGTTGCCTGTTGGATCTCGTCTGAGTAATGTGTCATAGCTGAGGTCGTCAGCATTTCACTCAAAAATAATATAATCAGCCAGGGAGCTCTTTTGCGAATCAATTTAAAAAAAGGTGTGTCCAGATAGGGTTCGTCCAAAGCTTCCGTACCCCCCATTTTCTGCATATCCTCGCTATATTCTTCATTTGTTACCCACAGGATGTCATCAATGGTTACGATGCCAAGCAGGATATTATTATCATCGACGACAGGTAAGGCTACTCTGTTATTCATCCGGAATATATGACCGGCTTTTTCCTGGTCGTCATTGACATTAAGGGCAATGATCCTGCCATCCATCAAATCACTGATTTTCATATCAGAGGAGGCCAGGATTAAGTCTCTGATCCTGAAGTCATCCACCAGTTCCCCTTTTTTGTTGATCACATAGATCACATCAATAGTCTCTGAGTTCTTGCCGTTTTTCCGGATTATCCGGAAAGCTTCCGCCACTGTGTCCGTTTCGTAGACATAGATATAGTCTGGCGTCATCAGACGTCCGACACTATCTTCAGGATAGCCCAGCATTCTGAGTGTGATTTTTACCTCTTCGGGATTGAGCAATTTGATCAGGTCTCTCAATGCGCTTTTGGGTAATTCTTCTAAAAAGTCTGTACGGTCATCTGGGGACAGTTGGTTAAGCAATTCGGCCGTTTTGAACGGCGGGAGCTCCTTTATGACTGATTTTTGGGTAGAGATATCCAGTAGCTTAAACACCCGGGAGGCTCTGTGCACAGCCATATTGGAAATGATAGCTGCTTCATTATCGGGATAACGGTCAATTAGGGCCACGACATCACTAATCCCCTGCTCATTTAAAAAATCCTGGAGTTTAGCGGCATCTTTATCGTGAAGCAACAGCTCAAACTGTGCGTCGATCAGGTTTTGTTCTAATTCTTCACTCATCGGCCAAAATTTTTGCAAAATTACAATTTCAAAACTACTTTAAAGTTAGAAGATATAATTTATTAATGAAGAGAAGCGTTTTTTAAAGATATTTGTTACTTCTTTTACTAATTTCGTCATTATCATGATTTTAAGAACCAAATACATTGCAAGTCTGGCAATAGCACTGTTACTTAAGGGGCTAGTTATTGCGCAACCCCGTCTCAACAGGGAAAATCATGATCAGCTACCCTTTTATTTTGGGATCAGTATCGGCTACAATAACAGTAATCTACAGACAACAAGGTCGGCTGCTTTTGAAAGTCAGTCCACCTTTTCGAGAATAGAGCCACATAGCAGCAGCGGACTGGCCCTGGGTTTTATGGTGACAAAAAGGCTATCTAACAGATTGGAAATCAGAACTGTGCCTAAGTTGATCTTAGGAGGGTCCAAGTATTTGTCTTATTATTACACTGATAACTATTTGAGCGGCCATCCAGACAAGAAGCCGATTGAAAACATTAAACTACCTGCCAATGTTTTCAGTGTGCCTTTACAGCTAAAACTCAACTCGGACCGGATCCGCAATTTTAGGGTCTATATGTTCGCCGGCATGAAATACGATATTAATCTGACAGCCAACTCAAGTGAATATAAAGAGGCCATGCAGCTTGATCAAAACCCACCGCCATTGTTTAGAAAAAGCGACTGGGGATATGAGGGAGGAATAGGATTTAATTTTTATTTGCCTTTTACAGTTATCTCTCCACAGATAAAAATATCCAATACACTGGGTAACAGTCATGTAAGAGATGTTGAAAACCCTTATTCTAATGTCATGGACCGCTTCAGAACCCAAATGCTGGTCTTTTCCCTGACATTCGAGCAATAGGTCGTTTCAATCAGACATTTATGCGCTTGTTTACCGTTTTCTAGGACAAAATTGATAGCTTAGCCGCTGAAAGTACCCTTAAAATGCAGCATCCATTAGTAGCAATTGTCATTCTTAACTATAATGGCAGGAAATTTCTGGAAAAATTCTTGCCTTCCGTAATGGCTTCCACTTACCCTAATTTTAAGGTGGTGGTGGCGGATAACGGTTCAACAGATGAGTCGGTAAAATTTATTCAAACTGCGTACCCGCAGCTGGAACTTGATCAACTGGAGAAAAACTACGGCTTTGCTGAGGGGTATAATCAGGCTTTATTAAAAAGAGATGAAAAGTATTTTGTTTTACTGAACTCCGATGTAGAGGTAACATCAGATTGGATTAATCCAATCATTGACTTGATGGAGGCGGATGAGCAGCTAGCCGTCTGCCAGCCGAAAATATTGTCTTTTAAAGAGAAAGACCGGTTTGAGTATGCGGGTGCAGCTGGTGGGTGGATCGATCAACTGGGCTATCCGTTTGCAAGAGGCCGTGTTTTTGACGAACTTGAAACGGACAGTGGGCAATATAATACGAGCAAAGATGTATTCTGGGCCTCAGGGTGCGCCTTATTTGTCAAAGCGGCTGTTTATCAGAGATTAACAGGGTTATACGGACCTTTCTTTGCTCATCAGGAGGAGATTGATTTTTGCTGGCGGGCGCAAAATGCGGGTTATAAAATCGGATGTTGTACTCAGTCAATTGTGTATCACGTTGGCGGGGGCACTTTACCTAAGGGGCACCGCAAGACCTTTTTGAATTTTAGAAACAGCCTGATGATGCTTTCCAGAAATTTGCCTGCGGGTGAAAAGTGGTGGAAAATACCCACAAGATTGGTATTGGATGGCGTTTTCGCTATAAAATGCATGACGCAAGCAGACTTCACTTCTGTTCGTGCAATCTGGAATGCGCATATGGCTTATTATAAATGGTGTATACGAAAGAGGCCTGCAGGGAAAGGTCCGGACAACAGGTCCACTGCTGCATTATCAGGAGTTTATAAAGGTTCTCTGGTTGTTCAGTATTTTCTTAAAGGCAAAAAAAAGTTTGAAGATTTTGTAAAATAATATTGTCAATTTTGGCTTCTATACTTACATTTGCACAGTAATTTTAAATAGAACATTATGAGTCACGAGAATCATGAATACCAGCAGGAATTAGAGAAAATGAAGAACATGGACTATAGCTATAATAAAGTCTCTTCTTCCAGATTCTTATTTTATGTTCAGGTGATTGGCTTTGTCCTTTTTATGTTTACCGTGTTCTATGAGCTTTGGGCAAACCGTTATCAGGGCAAACCAGATATTGACATTCAGAGCAGCACGCTGTACACTCCGGAATATAAATAATTCTTGAAAAAAAATTTGGAGGTGTGAAATAAGTTATTATCTTTGCAATCCAATTACGAAACAAGGTAATTAGTTCTTTAACAAGCAGTTATAAGCGGAAGTAGCTCATTTGGTAGAGCACGACCTTGCCAAGGTCGGGGTGGCCGGTTCGAGCCCGGTCTTCCGCTCTTAGATCCCGCATATTGCGGGATTTTTTTTCAACTGCCCTGGTGGTGGAATTGGTAGACACGCAGGACTTAAAATCCTGTGATCAGCAATGGTCGTGCGGGTTCAAGTCCCGCCCGGGGCACATACGGGACTAAGGTCCAAATTAACAGAGGGTTTCTCGAGATCGAGAAGCCCTTTTTGCTTTAATATCAATGCTTTATGTTCAAAGATTGGAAGCAAATAGGGTGTTCTATAGAGCCCCCCTTCATACCTTAATTTTGACTTGAACACCTTATTAGTTAAAACCCGTTTCTGGATTATTGTCTTGTCCTGATATAGGTTGACAGTTTTTGGGGGAGAAATTGCAGAAATGGCGCGAGAAAGCCCAGAAGATTTTCAAAATACATGTGCCGCAAGGCTAAGCAAAGCTTTAAACTATGCTGGTTTTAAAATTCCCAAAGGAACCGCACACACATTTTTAGGCGGAGACGGAAATTACTATTTTCTTCAGGCAAAAGCTATGGTGGATTATATTTCTAAAAGATTATGGAGAGCTCCAACGCTTCTGAAAAAAAATCACCATCTGAACAATGCAGCTTATTTTCAAGAAGGTTTTGGAAGAGGTGTAACAGGGCATTTAGACATAATGTTTAGACAAAAAGCTGCTCATGAATTCTATCGGTATCCTGGATTAACAACAACATATTGGTAAAAAGTTAAAGGTATGAAACTATTTTATGTAATTTCAATTTCTATATTTCTTCTGAAATGCGGAAGCAACAAAAATGCGGAGCATATTAAGAAGAGACCATCCGTCGACACTACAAGTGATACTGTAGTCAAAATTGATAGCGTATCAGATTATGTTGATGAACCCGGCTATATAAAGAAAGAGTATTATGTTTTAAATAAACATGACACTTCTTCATTCTATTGCCGAATAATTTTGGATAAATTGGATAAAAATATTGCAATAAGGTGTGAATATTCCTTTAATGAAAAGAGAACTGAGTCAATATCTATTTATGATTCGACAAAAGTGGTAGAAGTACCGGAAGATAATCGGGACATAAAACTTATTACTTATAATAATTTTATAAAAGAATTACGCCTTATTTTGGATACTGCTTCTAAACAATTTAATCTCAGCAGACTAAAATCGTTTGGTATCCGAATGGTATGTGCCAGTGGGTTAACTACCTATCTTAACAGGCAGTCAATTTTAAAATATAACAGAAGTATTAAGAATATTTCTATTTCGAAATTTACGTCATTGCTCCAAGAGTCTCCGTTGACGACTGATTTAAATAAGATCCTTAAACCATATTCTGTGTGTTTAGATAAATTGTATATTGAGGAATATCTATTTTTTCCGCTAAAATCAAAGGAAATGAATTTTAAATATCAAGTTCAATTCCCCAATGACATAGAAGAAAAAGGCAAAATGGGGATGGATGGAAGTGCCCTATTTACTATAAAGCCTGCAAATTAATTTGTTTTGCGTTGAAATAAAATGGTTAATGATTGACAAACTCTTAAATACTCCTGAATCGAATAACGAAATCCAAAATACTAATCACCCCCTTTGCATACTGCAATCGCTAAACTGCTACTCGCAAACAGGAAACGATACTAAAGCAGTGATTTTAAAGACACTGTCTCAAAAAGTGTGTAAATCGAAAAAATCGAGGTCAATTGGTCTCGATTTTTTACTTTTAAACACTATATAAAATGGAAATGAAGGCAGAAGATTTTTTAACAGACGAT